>Ga0247722_10001452_pt1 | contig 13086 bp, 6 predicted proteins | sample MSEWelMarce3H_FC_FD_189094 | JGI IMG/M metagenome (GOLD analysis project Ga0247722, IMG submission 189094) | Subsurface sediment microbial communities from gas well in West Virginia, United States - MSEEL Well Study Marcellus 3H_FC | ecosystem: Environmental > Terrestrial > Deep subsurface >... | reverse complement strand
CCACTGTTGTCTGGTCCGCTGCAATACCTCCTGCTGCCATTGGTCTCAATGTGATTATCACCATTTTTTTCAATATGTATAATGCCTCTACACAGTTCATAGTTAATCAGACCTTTAGCTATGGTATCTATATTGATGGCGTACCTCTCTCTGCAGACAGCACAACAGCTACAATTCCTTACACACAAACTACGGCCTCTAACTATGCGCTCTCGAGTGGAGGTGTTCTTCTTGGAACAAATGGAATTCTGGGTCTGAAACCTATTATTGTTTCTGCGAGCATTCCAGCCACAGCTACTGCACTACAAATTTGCATAGCAAACTCGAGTGTCGCACTTACAACGGCCACCCAAATTGGTGCAAATGTTATCTTTACTTATTACACTAAGAACTTCTAAGAACTTCTAAGCACAGCTATAGATGGCAACAGTATATTCTTTGAGTACATACTCACTCGCAACGATTGCAGTAACAGTCCCTTCTGCGAGTTCTTCACCCAGTTATATTTGGTCTGTTCCTGTTCCGAGCGGCGCAAAAGGAAAAAGCGCAATTCTTCAGATCTTTTTCAATTTATATTCATCCACCGGTTTTTTCGGAGGCCAGAGTTTCAATTATGGAATTTATGTGGACGGTACAGCCCTTACAATTGGAGATATAACGAGCGTACCCTATGTACAAAGCGCAACGGGCACGTATGCGCTCAGTTCAAATGGCGTTAGTCGCGGAACAACAGGTATTCTTGGCTACAATCCTCTTCTTCTTCCTGTTACCTTCAGTGCAACCGCTTCTCTTATTCAGATTGGCATAACGAATTCTTCTGCACCCATGTCCTCTGTTTCAAGCGTATGTCCTCATCTTCTATCCAATGTTACAACTGGAACAGGTTCACTCAATACCTCTAATTACATTCCTCAGAACACCTTTACCACACCTGGATCATTTAACTACACGGTTCCTACTACTGTCCAGGGGGGCGCAGTCCAGGGCGTCTATATCTATCTCTGGGGTGCGGGTGGCTCGAACGTTTCACAGGTTGGTGGCCAGGGCACCAGTGCAAACACCTATATTCCAGGTGGCGGCGGCGGTTTCGTGTGTGGCTTTTATTCATGCGCAGCAGGCACAGTTCTCACGGGTGTAGTTGGAGGCGTCGGAAACACTACCGCGGCATATGGTGGAGCAGGAAACGGTGCAGGTGGTGCACCTTCTGGTGGATTTTCAGGAGTCTTCCTTTCAAACGCGGGCGGCATTGTTCAGAGCAATGCAATCGCAATTGCGGGTGGTGGAGGCATGGGTAACTGGGCGGCGATTACAAACGTCTATGCTGGAGGCGGTGGAGGCTATCCAAATGGCTCTGCTGCATATGTTCTGAACCATATTGCAGCGACAAACTATGACTATGATACTGGTTCAAACATGTATTCTTCTTATTGCGTGGGTGGAACACAAAACGGAAATTATTCAATTCGCAATGCAGAAGGAAATCTTGCGACGATTGCGGCAGGTACTGGCAGCAGTAACTATCCCAGTCAGTACTGGCCTCTCAACTGGCAAATGGTCTATGGCGGAAGGCTGTCGGGTGCAAGCTCTTATGGAACCAGTGGTGGAGGTGGATGGCACGGAGGCTGTACTGGAACCACTTATACACAATTCGGACCCACAGGAGGAGGTGGCGGTTCTGGTTATATTGGAAACGTGAATGGTGCCACGGGCGGTATTGGTCTCACATCGGGAGCCTCGTATGCGAACGGAACAACTGCCACTAGCGCGGTAAGTCCTTCTACCGTGACGCCAGGTGGAACATCAAGCTCCTTCTATACAGGGACATATGGATATGGTAATGGATCAACGGGCCTTGTTGTGATTGTCCCTGCTATAACAGCAAGCGTTAACCAGATTGGAGTCTCTGCAAGCATTTTTAGCCTTTAATTTAAGTTCATATAGTAGATGGCAACAGTTTATACACTGAGCACATATTCACTTGTAACATTTGTAGCATCTGTTTCTAGTTCAAGTGCTACACCTGCATATGTTTGGTCGGTCGCAGTTCCCTCTGCCATAAAGGGAAAAACCGGCATTCTCCAATTATTTTTCAATATGTATCTCGTTACCAATTTCTTGGCGAATCAGACCTTCAGATACGGAATTTATGTCGACGGTGTGGCAGTTTCTGTAGGAGATTCTGACACAATCACTTATACTCATACTTCATCAAGTCCCTATGCGATTAGTTCGGGTGGTGTTCTCCGTGGAACCAATGGATTTTTAGGAAACAGCCCTCTTATTGTTCCGGTTTCATTCAGCAGTGGCGCCTCCAATATCCAAATCGGTATCACGAACTCAAGTGCAGCCATGGTAGGAATTAGAAGCGTATCTCCGCAAGTAGGATCGAACGTTACAACTGCCACAGGTACAATTGATACGAGCAACTACATTCCCAAAAATACATTTACAACGACAGGTTCGTTCAGTTACACTGTTCCTACAACGGTCCAGGGAGGCTCAGTGCAGGGTGTATTCGTGTATCTTTGGGGAGGTGGCGGATCGAACGTGAACCAAGTGGGTGGACAAGGATCTAGTTCAAATACAATCTGCCCTGGAGGCGGTGGTGGATTCGTCTCGGGTTTCTATTCGTGTGCTCCAGGAACAGTGTTAACAGGTGTTGTGGGACAGCGTGGATCTGGTGGATCTGTGATCGTAGGTGGTGGCGGCCAAGGTGCTGGAGGCGCACCGAGTGGCGGTTTCTCAGGAATTTTCCACGGTGGATATTCTCCAGCAAATACTGTTGCAATTGCGGGCGGTGGCGGCTGCGGCAACGTTGCAAACTTGAACACGAACTATTACACTGGAGGTGGCGGAGGCTATCCGAATGGTTCTGCAGCATATGTGATTTTACATAACACAATTATGTCACCCGATCTTGATGCTGGATCAAATAAGTACTCCAAGTACTGCGTGGGAGGTGGCCAAACGCCCTTTTATTCAGTTCCCAACGCAAGTGGAAATATTGTCTCAATGCCAGCGAATGCCAATGTAGCAACAACCTTTTCTATGACATTCTGGCCTTTGAACTGGGCTCTCGTATATGGCGGTCAGTTCATAGGAGCCTCTTCGTATGGAACTAGTGCTGGCGGTGGATGGTTTGGTGGATGTACTGGAACAACCTATGCAGACAACCCTCCCACTGGAGGCGGTGGTGGAAGTTCATATATTGGAAATGTGAATGGAGCCACTGGTGGCATTGGTCTAACTTCGGGTGCTGTAACCTCGAACGGAACAACGGCTACAGCAACAACAACGACTCCGAGTACGATAAAACCAGGAGGTATAACATCACCCTATTACACTGGAAACTATGGTTGCGGAGACGGATCTGAGGGACTTGTTGTGATTGTTCCCGCGATCGGTTCAACTCCTGTTCAGATTGGTGTGGCCGCGAACTTTTTCACGGTCTAATGTGCTATAATTAACCTATGAATCTTAAAATTAAGAAAGCTCAAAGAGCTTCCTTAATTTTCAGTTCATATGGTAAACGACGATTCAAAAATCTTCGTTTAATAGATGTCTATAAGAAATACACCGTATTTTAATCCGAAACAGATTGATGGCTGTACTCTCTGGTTGGATGCAGCTGATTCTAGATCCTTTACATTTAGTTCTGGTTCAAATATAAGCCAATGGAACGATAAATCAGGAAATGGACGTAATACAACGTCAATAGTAGGTACACCTGTACTTTCAAATACAAGTATAAATGGAGTTCAGTCTGTGTATTTGAATGGTTCTTCCGGATTATATGGGCCAATTACCAATACAGGTACGACTCTTACTATATTTATGGTACTAACGGCGAATAACGGGATAAATACATCTGCTCGTGCAGTAGATGTTGGAGTGATTAGTTCACAATCGGCCGCAAGTTTTGCAATGAATGGTTCCACAAGTTTAGGGTTTTCTCGCGGTGCTAGCTCTTCTTATTATACTATAACCAATGGAACACCTTATGTGTATTGTTGTAAGTTCGACGGGACAAACGGAACACTCTTCATAAATGGACTCACAACTGGAGCAAGTGCTTCAAGTGGATCATTTAATTATTCAAACTATGGAATTGGCCAACAGATGTCAAATACAAGTACACCTTGGTTAGGCTATATTGGTGAAGTTGTCATGTATAGCGGAGCTCTTATCGACTTCCAGCGGACCCAAGTAGAGGGCTATCTCGCATGGAAATGGGGTCTCAAGGGATCCATCCCATATTATCAGTCTGGTTCATTTTATCCCTATTTTAGATTTACTAACGCTCCTCTTTCACTTATCCCATATCCACCAGCTGTACAAACTTATACTGGAAACTATATTTTATATAATGTACCTGCTTCTGCAACGGGTCTATCCTTTTATATGTGGGGGGCTGGAGGTGGTGGCGGTGCAGATGGAGGATATGCAACTACTTATTCAGGAGGCGGTGCTTATCTACAAGGAACTCTAAGTGTTACACCAGGTGAACAACTGCGTATTATTGTTGGAAGAGGTGGACGAACAAATTATACAACCTATTATTCAACAATGACCGACGCGGATGGAGGCGGTGGCGCTGGAACAGTACAAGGTGGCGGTCGATCTGCAATTCAAAAATTTATCACAGGTTCTTGGGTTGAAGTTGTGTCGGCAGGTGGAGGCGGTGCATCTCCTCGTACAAACTATGGTGGAAGCGGAGGTAATGCCTATTATACAGGAACTTCACAAGCTGGTTCTGGACAAAATGGTGCTTCAGGTGGTGGCAAAGGTGGTTCTGCTACAGCTGGAGGTGCAGCTACAACATTTTGGGAGACAAATCCAAGTGGTGTTATACCTTCAGCAGGAACACAAGGGTTTGGAGGGCAAGCAGGTGGACATTTTGGATATGTATTAGGAAATCCTTTTCTTTTACCTGGAGGAGGCGGTGGATATTATGGAGGTGGAGGTGGATGGATTAATGATGCTGCTGGCGGTGGCGGTTCCTATTATAATCCTAGTTACGTAACAAACTTTATAGGATCAAATGGAAATTATGCAACTCCTGTAGGCACTTCTGCTCCTGGATATATCTCTGGCGCTGGTGTTGGAGTAACTGCGGTTGCTCCTGGAAGCAATGGCCTTGTAGTGTTATCCTCCTCGTTTAGAAAAGTAAAAACTACAACAATACCTTATATTACAACAACAAATGCGCAAACGTCCATGAATGGATCCTTCACTGTTCTCAAGTACTCGTACCCTGGAGGTACATTAAGTTTCAGTAAAACTATGACAGCCACCTTTCTCATTGTTGGCGGTGGTGGAGGTGGCGGTGGTCCAGGTGTTCAAACAGGTGGAGGTGGTGCAGGTGGTGCAGTCTATGTGGGTACACCTACTACAATTACAGGAGGCAACTATTCAATTGTGGTCGGTGGGGGAGGTGCTTGCGAAGTAAATGGTTCAAACTCAAGCTTTTATGGCTATACTGGACAGGGCGGTGGTAAAGGAGGAAGCTGGATTGACGGGCCAGGAAGTTCAGGTGGATGCGGTGGAGGCGGTTCAGGTGAAGGAGGACTCGGTGCATCAGGTACACAAGGTTTTCGCGGGGCAGATGGAAGAGGACAATTTACATGTGGTGGAGGTGGTGGAGGTATGGGACAAGCAGGAAGACAACCGGATGATGGAAATCCAAGTTCAGGTGGTAATGGATTACAGTATTCAATCACGGGTACCAATTTATACTACGCAGGTGGAGGTGCAGGTGGTTATAACGGTTCTAGTACAGGTGGCCTTGGAGGCGGTGGAAACAAGGCTGTGAAAGGAACAGATGGACTTGGTGGCGGTGGCGGTAGTGGTGCCGCTGGAGGACATGGAGTTGTTATTATTTCATTCGTTCTCACATAATTTCTAGCGTGGTATGTAAAATTCATTTCAATCAATACATTGTTTGAAACGATTTTGTAAATATGCGACTATTCTACGAGATCAAAATATAGAATCACACCAACATCTTTGGCGGAGGTGGAGGATAGACCGAAGCCCGTGCCAGGAGTCATCTCGGAGATCACGATCGTGCCTTGTAGAGGACCAGATGCACCCTTCAAAATTACGTGGCAAGAGGCCGTAACCTTATCCGACGTAACCTCAACACGCGTTGTACCCTGTAGCGGCACACTTCCAGAAAGAATGCTCGACATTTCTATCTCTAGGCCAGTTTTAAGAAAATCTTTAGGCCAAAGATAAAATTCCCCATTTTATCTCCAGTAATCTAGAAGAGAGACGTCGTATGTCGTCGCAAACATTCAGTACATTCTCTGAGGTGGGAATGATAGATGCCCGTTCACAAAACGGCTCGATCACCTTACCTCTAACAACCGACATTCCATATCGCATTCTCACACTCAAAGACATATACGGCGCCTCTGCTGCTTCGTCTATAACACTTACAACACAAGGCAACGACGTATTTGAAGACGGAAGCAGGAGCCGCATCTTAAACGGCGCCTTTGAAACAACAACACTCTATGCTGGCCAAGCGGGTTTCTGGTACACAATAGGTGGTAGTCGTCTCGCTACTGCGGCTATAGGCACCCTGTCCACCGGTCTCATCCAAAACCCTCTCCGTCTCGGCACTCTTTCCACGCAAACATCCATCCAGTTTCCTGGTCTCCGTTCCAATTACACTGGAACCGTCATGGCCGGACAGACCACGGGTCTAGGAACACAAGAGCTTCTTCTTTACCAGGCTTCCAGTATCTCAGATCAGATTCGTCTACAAACGACAGGAAATATCGTGTTTGAAGCGGGAGCTAGTGCACGCTCGTTCCCTTCCACCCAAACTCTCGCGACCCCCACTCTTTATATCGCGGGAACCACGAGTAATGTCGGTATTGGAACTGCAAGTCCTGCTACGACTCTCGATGTAGTGGGCCAAGGCCGATTCCAGACGGTTTCCACACTGTCCCTGAATATCAGCACCATTAACGGGCAAACAACGAGCCAACTCGCAGCAATTCCTATCCAGAGCACAGTGATAGGCCTCGGATCCGCTGGTTATGTGTCATCTCTTACAAATGTTCCTCTTGTCTCTACACATTCTCTCAATGCAGGTTCGGTCTATTCCTCCAATGTTGTTGTAAAAAACAACGGAAGTTTAACCACTAATGTATACGGGCCAGGTACTGATACTCTAACTATTCAATCACAGAGTGCTGGATTTTCTGGAGGAATTGCATCTCTCTATTTTGGAGCCTCTGAATCTACGTATCCTCTAGCACGTATTGGAGCACTCGATCAAGGAATATCCTATGGTACTAGTGCACTTGTATTTCAAACTGCAACACCTAATAATGCATCATCATTGATAGCCGATACATTTGCATATACAGGATCAAATCAAACATTTATAGTCCCTCAGGGTGTTACATCGATTAATGTCTATGCATGGGGAGCAGGTGGTGGTGGTAAAACAAATAATGGAGGCGCAGGTGCTATGGTACAAGGTGCACTTACAGTAACACCAGGTGAAACACTCACTATTGTTGTAGGTGGCGGTGGTTCTGCTTCCACAACAACAACTATTAGTGCATATGGAGGAGGTGGAGCTGCAGGTATTGGCGATGGAGGATTATCTGGAGGAGGTGGTGGACGTACCGCAATTCAACGTGGTGGAACTGCAGCTACAAATGATATTGTTGTGGCAGGAGGCGGTGGCGGTGCCAGTATTAATGGTTTAGGTGGGTCTGCAACCTTCTCTGGAACAGCAAATGATGGAACTTCACTTGGAGGTACTATTCAAGGTCGTGGAGGATCACAAAGTGCTGGAGGTTCTGGAGGTTCTGGACAGTGGGGAACGGGTATAACTGGTTCAAGAGGACAAGGTGGTACTGTAACTAACGGAACGTGGAGCGATGGTGGTGGCGGAGGTGCTGGATATTATGGTGGTGGCGGTGGCGGTACAAACACTGGTGATGTTGGTGGTGGTGGAGGTGGTTCATCCTACACAGGAAATCTTTCACTCATTGCTGGTGAGTCTTTCTTAGGATATAACTCTTCTAATGGATATTCTGCACCAAATACAAGCTCTCCCTATTATTCTGCAGGTGTAGCAGTTGGAACAGCGAGTGCAGGAGGCAACGGTCTTCTTGTCGTTACTTATAACTCGCCTTTCAGACTGACGGAAACAATGCGCATCAATTCAAATGCTTATGTTGGTATTGGTACAGCGGATCCCCAAGCACTCCTCCATGTATCAGGAATGACATATTCCATTGGAATAAGCACACAAGCGCTCACAATTTCTACGATTAATGGTCAAACAACGAGCCAACTCGCAGCAATTCCTATTCAGAGCACAGTGATAGGTCTTGGATCCGCTGGTTATGTTTCATCTCTTAGAAACGTTCCTCTTGTCTCTACGCTGGTCCTGAATGCAGGGTCCATGTATACCTCGAGTATCACAATGAATGGTCCACTGAATATGTGCAATAATGCTATTAGTAATGTGAATACTCAAATATATGTTCGGGATGGAGGGTTTAATGTGAATAGTATTACGAATTTGATGTTATGGGTGGATTCGGCAGATACAACCTCGTTTACACTGTCTGGTTCAAACGTAACCTCCGTGACTGATAAATCATCCAATGCGTATATATTATCTAACTCAGCAAATTTCACATATCGCCCTCTAGCCTTTAATAGCATTTATAGTGCATTCGTAAGCAATGGAGTAGGTGGCGCTCTTGGTATAAACACCGCATTCACCACAAGTAATTCACCCTATACTATCCTTGCAGTGGGTAACTCAACGGGTAATAATGATTCATATCTATATGATTCGACGGATAGTTCATATCGCAATGCCATATTTGCTGCAGACAATTCTATGTATCCAGTTGGCCTATCTGGTGCAAGTGGTAGCATGAATGCAAATTATCTCATTGTAGATGTGTGGAATTCATCTCTAAATGTTCAATATCTCAATGGTACACAGACTGGAAGTAATGTGGCGGCCCAAGGGAATATGGTAGGTATCACATTAGGAAATCGGTATGCTCTGAATGGTCAATATCAAGGAGCCTTGTGTGAAATCCTATTCTTCCGCGGGGTTCTCAGTACAGTAAATAGACAAACCCTTGAAGGATATCTTGCTTGGAAATGGGGTATTCAATCTAATTTACCACTAGGGCATCCTTATAAATCATCAGCTCCATCTGCAGGTTTCGTGAATCCAATTGGAACAATTACATCTGATATATATTCAAACTTAACCATAACTCCTACATACAAAGTACGTCTTCTATCACCCACAGAATGGCGTTATATTACCTCTAATGTATCAGGTTCTTCTCTTGACTTGAGCGCTTCATCCAATTACATCGCAACCACTTACCGTTTCACAGGAAGCTCAGCAATGACTATTACTTTCCCACCTCTCACAACAGGTGCATGGTGGACCTTTGTGAATGCCCATGCAAGTGCAAAAACTTTAACTTTTGCAGGTACAACTACAGGCCTCACGAGCCCTTATTCCCTTTTACAAAGTGCATCCATTACAATCTATTCAGACAGTCAATCCTATTATATAACAACTGCAGGATCACCTTTTACAGGCTCAACGAATTACATATCAGCGTCTATTGTACAGGCCAGGGAACTAAGTACTCAAAATCTCTACACGAATAGTGCGTATATTGGAAACGCCTCCACACAGTCGGCCATTCTCTTCTCAGGAATTGATGGTACGTTCAGAGGTACTGCCATCGCTGAACAGACAAGGGGCACAGGAACACAAGAACTTCTACTCTACAAAGTCTCGACGATCACAGACCAGATCCGTCTCCAGACCACTGGAAACATTGTGTTTGAGGCAGGTGCTTCCTTGCGTTCCTGGCCTTCCACTAATGCACTTGCAACCCCTACGCTCTATATCCAGGGAATCACGAGTAATATCGGTATTGGAACTGCAAGCCCAGCCACAACTCTTGATGTAGTGGGCACAGGTCGCTTTTTAACACTCTCCACATATACTCTCAATGTGTCCTCAGTAAATGGAATCCTCCCTGGTGAAGCCTTTAATGGCTCAACTATGTCTCTTTCTACTGCTACAATCTATGTATCATCTATTGGTACAAATTCACTAAAAGCTTCTTCTTTGAGCATGTATGGAACAGTAAACTTGAATAATAATTATTTATCCAATGTTTTTACTGCAGGATTTACTTCTTTATATTCTGGATACAATCCAAACGAAACTGCAGGTGGTACATATACAACTTTTAATTCAGGCTTCACAACATATGCTATTCATACCTTTAGAAATACTGGAACAACAACTTTTAATCCATCTGCAGCAATTTTCAATGCGAAAGTTCTAGTTGTGGGTGGAGGTGGTGGCGGTTCAGCATGGGCAGTTGGTGGTGGCGGTGGTGCTGGAGCTGCTATTTTATCATCGATGACAATTACAACTTCAGGAACTCCCTATACAATTACAGTTGGCGCTGGTGGTGCATCTGTGTATGGTGAAAGTACACGTGGAAATAATGGATCAAACTCATCCGCTATTGGAATTACCGCACCAGGAGGAGGAGGTGGTGGTTATAATGGTGGAGTTGGTGGTTATAATGGTGGCTGCGGTGGAGGTGCGGGTTGCGGATCTTCTAGCAATGTTGTTGGAATTGGAAGCGTTGGTGGAAATGGTGGTGCTGCATATAACGCACCTTATAGTGGTGGCGGTGGAGGTGGTATGGGAGGTAATGGATCAAATGCAACGGCTGCAGGGGCAGGAGCAGGTGGCCCAGGTGCTTCTTATACACTTGGCGGATCTACTTATACACTTGCAGGTGGTGGCGGTGGAAGCTCAGATGGAAATGGTGGAACTGCTACAGATGGGGGTGGAAGAGGCGGTAGTGGAAATGGTTCTTCCTCATTGTATGGAGGTGTATCTGGAACACCCAATACAGGTGGAGGTGGTGGTGCATCAACTGCAAGTGCTGGAGTTGCAAGTGGAGCAGGTGGTTCTGGTATCGTCATTATTGCTTATGAAATAAATCAATATGGAGAAGCACCCTTTACAGTTGGTAGAATCACAGCAGACTTAACTTCTAATCTTAGTATCCAGCCCACGAACACTCTAAGTATTCTGGGAACTACACAAGTCTCAACTCTGTTAACAGCATCATCTTTCTCCACAACATATATTACTGCTGCTAGCATCTCAACAGGTGCGCTCCAAGTCTCCTCCATCAATGGCGACACACCTATTACATTACTAAACCTCACAAGCACCATTGTAGGAACCAACAGTAATATTTCAACGATGATTGATCCCACTGAACTTACAAGCACTATCACTGGTCTAGGAACTAGCGGTTTCATCAGTACTGTGGGACTCACCTATGTAGTTGCAAGCACAGCCCAAGGTCTAGGAACCTTTGGCTACACCAGTACAAATCAACTTCTCTCTACCACGATCGGTCTATATGGAGCAATCGGTAGTAATATCGCCACAACTGTGCAACCACAGTTTGTTAGCACAGTGCAAGGCCTCGGTGCCGCTGGATATATTTCCTCTACTCAACTCACCTCCACTGTAAGAGGTCTTGCATTTAATGGTTCCACCATTCATCTCTCTGCAGCTATCATACAAGCTAGCACAATCTCCTCTTTCTCAATTACAGCTGGCTCTCTCAATACACCCTCGATCTCTACAAATGCCCTCGTGTTTGGTACAGGTACTGGAACACTCTTGATGCCAGATATTGCACCCAATACTGTCTATGCTAGCACAATAACAGCTTCGAATATCCAGGTGGGTTGGGGCTCAAATCAGTCTCCTATTCAGTTCTATGGTTATGGAACATACTCAAACAGCGTTATTGTTGAGCAGAGCACAGGAACGACAACACAGGAACTTCTCATCTTCCGCGGATCCAACGCAGGTGATAGAATCCGTCTCCAGACAACAGGACATCTGAGTATTGAGACAGGTGTTTCATCACGTCTCTTTCCAACGACAAACAGTAATGCAATCCCCGCAATGATAATTGATGTGAATAGTAATGTGGGTATACGCCTTTCAACACCTATGTTCACACTCGATGTAGGTAGCACTATACGCGGAGTTACCCTCAGTACTCTTCATCTACAGACATCCACAATCCAAGGCGCAATCTTTACAAGGAGTCTTTACGTAAATTCAACTACATTTCTCTTGGATGAAGTTTCAACCTCTTTCCTCTTAGGCAACTACAACTCTCTTCTCCTCAGAACCGCAGGAACCCAGCGTGCAATTCTCACACAAGCAGGAAATCTCGGCATTGGAACAAACAACCCTCAGTTCGTAGTGGATATCGCAGCCACAACTCGCATATCGACCCTTTATACTTCTACATCGATTCTCTATAGTATGATCTCCGCACCTCTTCTCATGGCCTCCACTGTAAACACAGCGAATGCCGAGATCACGAACGTAAGTAGTGGACAAATCAATACATCGACCATCTATGGCCGCTGGAACGATGCGCAGTATTACGTTCTACAAACTATCTAAAAATACTACTTAACTGTAGGGGTTGCTCGTAATGGCGACAAATATAAATAGTAATACGGCTCTTGTCCAAGTGGACGTCCGAACAACAACGAAAACAGTTACTCTTCCAACGGCAGCATCATTCTCGGGCCGTCTCATCACAATCAAAGATAAGTATTCCAATGCATTCGTGAATAATATCTCTGTGCAGCCGCAGAATGGCGATACAATTGATGGGTCTGCTCTCACCTATGTTCTCAGTAACACGGGTGCTGCTGTGACACTTGTGAGCGACGGCGCAGATCGCTGGATGACACTGAACTCCCCCGCAACTCCTTTCACAGGTTCTACGATCTATCTCTCCGCGACGACGGTGAACGTGGCCGCGGTGGGTCTCATTGATCAGACAACGACCGCCCTCAGCAATCTCACGGTGAGCTCTGGCATCCTCTATCTTGCCTCCAATGCTGTCTTTTCAGGCCAACTCGCTCTCCTATCTTCCATTCAAACGACTTTCTCAAATGCAGTTGGCTACATGGCATCTATCTCCTCCATAACAG
>Ga0247722_10001451_pt1 | contig 13088 bp, 16 predicted proteins | sample MSEWelMarce3H_FC_FD_189094 | JGI IMG/M metagenome (GOLD analysis project Ga0247722, IMG submission 189094) | Subsurface sediment microbial communities from gas well in West Virginia, United States - MSEEL Well Study Marcellus 3H_FC | ecosystem: Environmental > Terrestrial > Deep subsurface >... | reverse complement strand
TTCCATAACACCGTGCGCGCGAGGGAGGCCTCCGGTTTGGAGAGATGGAGCGTGATTGCGTTGCTGCGCACGGTGTTATGGAATTTACGAAAGAGCGTTTCATGGAGTGTAGCGATGGCTTCAATTGTTACACCTGTAGAAAGTGTGGCCTCCTGGCGATTGCAAATCCTGAGGCAAATATCTGGCTCTGTAAGGGTTGCCAGAATACCACGGAGTTTGCGGCGATCCAAATCCCGTATGCGTATAAGCTACTTGTTCAAGAGTTAGAGACGATGAATATCGGTTCTCGCATCTTCACTCAGGGTGCAATCGAGGATGTTGAACAACCCCTGAAGAAAATTGTTGAATAATTCAAGGATGAATTATACTAGAAAACTTATAAAATAAGTTTTCCGAGTAATATATAGAAATGGACCCTCTACCCCTTGTCGCTGAGTTCTTCGGTGCCTTCTTGCTTCTAATGTCAATCTTCGTGACTGGCAATGCCTTCGTCATCGGTGGCACTCTCGCCCTCCTCGTTCTATTGCTAGGTGGTGTCTCTGGTGCGCACGTTAACCCCGCTGTCTCAGTTGCTATGTTGCTCAAGGGTGCTATCTCCCCCACGGAGCTTGCTACATACTCCGTTGCGCAGTGCGCTGGTGCGGCGGCGGCGTGGTATGCATACAAGACACTAGCGTAAGCTTTTTAGAAAAAAGCTAACAAAAATCTAAAATATTTATATGTCTTTTTTTGAAAAGCCATATAAATAATCCGTATATAGAATATATAAGAATGTCAAAGCCCATAGCCATCCCTACGTCATCCAATGCAAAAAAGCAAACTACCCCTCTTAATGGAATTGGAAAGCTCCCTATTATTCAACCACGATATTCCTATTGGCATCTCTATGAGTAAATGGAATTCTGGTCTTCTAAATAAATCATGGCAAAGAGAATTTTATTGGGTATCTCCAGAGGATAGTGGGATCTTTGAATTATATCGCATAGGGGTTCCTGTATCTGTTTTGCTGAAAGCAGGATATGAGAAGAATGAATTATTAGCTGGGGGATATAGCGAAAAAGAGTTGGAAGGTCTAACGCAGTTACAACCCAAGAATATCTTGGGTCTAAACCTTTTCACAGAATAAAATACAGAATGGACCTTTATAAACAGTATGCCATTTCGGCCATGTTGGCCAAGTTTGCATATAGTAATTCAGACACTCTAGGGGACCTTTGGTTCAAGATGCGTGACTCTAAGCGTGATATCATATCCAATGTATTCAAGGGGGTCAAGGAAGTTCCTGACTTTTACAACGACAAGGCAACAGGTGCATATGCCTTTTCTATGTTAAAAGATAGAACTTTGTACTTTGTATTTCGTGGAACCAATGATACCCAGGATGCTCTAGTAAATATAGATTTAATACGTGTTCCTTTTTTCGAAGGGCTGAAGCAATCTCATATCAAGGTACATGGAGGATTTAAGAAACAGTTTGACGCCTTGAAGGAGCCTATTCTTAAGACACTAACAAAATACATGAAACAAGTTGAGATTGTACACTTCGTTGGACATTCACTTGGAGGTGCCTTAGCGACACTGTTCGCTGGACATGTTGCAAGATTTCACCGTGGATATGTAGACGGATTTCAGCGTGAAATCAAGGTAATCTGTCATACCTTTGGTTCCCCTCGTGTAGGAAACAAGCATTTTGCCAGATGGTTCCAGGAGAATGTGAAGGCTTCAGATTGTGCTCGTATCATTAACCGACAGGATCCTGTGTCTCAGATACCAATTTCCGCTTATTTCCAGCACGTCTCAGATGCAGTGTGTATTATGGATGACTTGACTGTGAAGGATTTGCCTGATGGTAAGTGGTATTGGCGTCTGATGAATTTCAGATCAAATTGCTGTAATCCCGTCTTAGCTCATTCATGTGACCAGTATATCGAGTGTCTAATGAAGATATACATGAATTATAAGAAAACAGATGATACCACTTTGGTTATTAAGGTTGTAGAGGAGCCTGCGGTTGTTGAGTGATTGACCTAAAGTTCTATGATATAAATACTATAGGTATATGCCAAACTTTGCTGTGTATAAGGAGCGCCTTATTACAACAGAAGATATGTATAAATTTAATATAGAGAAATCAAGTGAATTTACTTGTTATAATTGTAATAAACAAGTTCACTTTCGTCAGAAGAGAAACATGGAGAATAGTTTTACAGAACATTTCTATCATCCTAATACTATTAAAGATACACATATTGAGTGTGAAAATCTTACCCTAGATAAGGTAAAAGATGTTGATACATGGCATAACAGGTTCTCTAATTTTATTGAAGGTGAAAATAGAGAAATTGTAAGGAGAAATGGTGATATTAAACATATTGTAGATGCATTTGATGAATTAAACAATATGGGAATTGAATTTCAAAATTCTCCTATATCAGTTGAGGCGATACAAAGTAGAGATGCTACTACAAATCTTGACTGGATTTTTAATGTAGAAAATCAATATATTAGAAGAGTAGAAATTGGCAATAAGATAATATGTGAAATTCCACATGAGAACTGGGAAAAGGCAATAAAGGCAGTAAAAAATAGTGTATTCTTACATACTGGAAAGAAAGAGTGGATTTATCTAGAAGATCGTGAAAATTATAGAATTGAAGTAAATGGTAAGCGCGTCAATGTGTGGATAGGTTCTCCATGTTCATTTCAAGATATTTATGATAATACGTGCTTACAAAATATGTTAAGTGACAGTGGTAAAGAACATTTTTTATCATATTCAATATCAATAGATAGTGTAAAAATCGTATATGCACGTTGTAAGAAATCAATGTTTCTATTTGATAATATCCACAGAGAATATGTAAATACGCATGTATTTAACAAGGGTGATATATTAGCAATTAAGTCTGTAGCAGGAAGTGGAAAGACAACTACACTACTAAACTTATCGAAAATACACAATAAGAAACGTATATTATATCTTGCATTTAATAAGTCCCTTATCGAAGAAATAAAGGGTAAAATAAAGGATCATAAGATAAGTAATCTATTTCCGTTTACATTTGATGCTCTTATTTATGACTGCTACTATACAATTAAAAATAAAAGGCCTGAAATGAAGACACTGTCTGCACAGACAATACAAGATATTAATCCATGGTTAAAAGGTAAACCGTATAGAATGAGAAAGGAATGTGTGGATGAATATAATAAATTCTGTAATAACTCTACTGTTCTTAATATGGGACAGTTTACAGATAAGCGCTTAGTCCTTGGCTTATGGGAACAAACATTAAAGGGTGAGTTATTAACTTTCGAAGCTCTAAGAAAACTGTCATTAATACAAAAGTGGTTCAAGGATTGTATAAATACTAACTACGATATGATAATGATAGATGAGACGCAAGACTTTGATATGCTAATGTTAAGAATGTTATTGGATGATACTACAATACCTAAAATATTTGTAGGAGATCCAAAACAATCTATATATCAATGGCGTGGATGTATTAATGGATTTAATTATATGCCAAAGGGGTCATTGATTATTGAATTCTATTCTACATTCAGAGTTGGTGATCCTGCATGTGAAATCATTCGTAAACAGTTCAGTAACTGTTGGATGATATCAAAGAGTAATAATACTACTAACATAATAAATGATATAAATATAATTGGAGATGAAAAATATACATATCTATTTAGAACATGGAGGGCATTACTAACAACAGCGAGTAGTTTAGCCAATATATGGATTAATAGTTATGATAGTAAAATTCAAGATATTAGAAGAAAACACGCTATTCTTTCTAAAAATAAGACAGCCTTTGAAGATGACCAATTTGAAGATGATTTACCCAAGTTCTTAAAATCAATTAGTGAAGAAGAGTTGGAAGAAATGATTGAGCAAATTGAAGCAAATATGGTACAGAAGAAAGATGCAATTTGTAAAATGTATACAGTTCATGGATATAAGGGCCTTGAGGATAACAATATTCGTATAGCAAGTGATATAGAGTTAGATGTTGAAGAGGAGGATATAAATATATTCTATGTGGCACTTACACGTGGTATGAAACATATAATTATGGATAATATATCAATGATTGATAATGGGCCAGAATTAGGAGATACCGTAGATTTAAGAAATTACGTGACTAGAATAGAAGTGCCATCTCAAGTTGTTGTTACTGAAGCAAGTATTATTACACCAGGTGTTCAAACAAGAATATCAGATTATTTTAGATAAGTATTTTTGGTTCGCTTTTTCTAAAAGCGATAAAATTGAACCCAACACCACCCACAATACCAAGTACACAATGGGTCAGTATTACTTCCCAGTTATTCTTGCCGAGAAGTCAGACAAGGAATACGTTCGCACGTATCTGGATCCAAGTATGTATGATAACGGTGTAAAACTAGTAGAGCATTCGTATATCGGTAGTAAGTTTATGAATATTGTTGAGAATCTAATTGGTCCAAATGGAATGTTCTATAGAAGCCGCATCGTCTGGGCTGGAGATTACGCCGACGCTGAGCCTAATTCTGAGAAAAATCTACATGCAATCTGCGACGAAAAGCCTCCATTTGTATACAATGGACCAGTTGTATCCTATAGCTACATTGTAAATCATACAAAGAAGGTATATATTGAGAAAAAGGGAGAGTTTCACCCGCTGCCTCTTCTAACTGCAGAAGGAAATGGGCGCGGGGGTGGTGATTACGATGGACCAAATATGGATCTAGTGGGGACTTGGGCACGTGACGTCATCTCGATGGAAAACGAGGCTCCTGATTATACACTGATTGAGTGTGTATTCTGAATACGCCTTTTGGTACGCTTTTCTAAAAAGCGTCAACAAGTTCGCCATTCAAATAATACCTATAGCTTGGACGATATCCGTCTTCCGTTTTCTTGTAAATATCTAGACGCACCTTAGGGTGCTTTTTTGATTTTGCAATCGCCTCTTCGAGAGACAAGTAAATAACAAGATCTTCCCACTCAGCTCTGTCAACCGTGAAAACATATACGAAGTCCATAATGGATTACGTATATGTTTCTTCTCAATTTTTATTTTGGTTCGCTTTTCTTAAAAGCGATGCGTAAAATTGAACAAACCTTGTGGCTTAATTTGCACAAATGAACCGTCTAGTTAAGGGATTTATTGGCCTGAAAAAGACATTTGATCATGGTGATATGATCAGACATATTTATAAGAATAGTGTTCGAGTAGGAACTATTGACAAGGAGGGCTATCTTGTTTCAGATGATTTGTCTTTCACCTCTTTGTCGACATTTGCTACATATAATAAGAATAATGTCATAGGACGGCCTATTGTTACAAATGGTTGGCTAGAGTGTGAGTGGAGAAAGGCAGATACAAGCTGGCAGTCTACGTATATCAAGCGTAGCCCTGTAAATTAATTCTTACGCGTCTTCTTAGACTTACGCAGTTTACGTGTCTTCCTTGAACGCTTTCCTCCTTCAGCTCTCTTTGGCACCTTTATTCCAGAAAACTGACGAATTAAATTCGCAGGGCCATGACCAGGAGCACCGCTTTCTCCTGTGGTTCTCTCATAGAGACCACGAATAGCCTGATTTTTTCCCTTAGAGTTCATAAGTTTTGATATCTTGTATTTATCCTTCAGAATTGCGTAAAGTTTGACAGTTGCTTCCTTAAGATCATCGGGATAATTATAAGCGTCTATTATTGATAACTGATTTTTTAATTCATCTATCTCGGCATAGGTAAAGGTTGGTCCATGATCACCAAGGGCTAATAAATATTTATCAGCTTCTCTTGGTCGTATTCCATCTGCATACATTTCTTCTAAAGTATTATAGCCATTGTCGAGCAATTTCTCTTCCCAATAGGCAAGTATATGATCTTCAATAGTGCCTTGAAATTCAGTCTGAGTTAATGTCACAGACATTCTATTATGACAAGTTTTAAAAATTGAAATTTGTTTTTCCAAAAGTATTAGTAGAATGAAAAAGAGAGATCATGAACACGCAGGATTTAGCTGGTATCTAACAGACAAGAAAGATATCTTCAACCCTTATAACTTATCAGACCGTATTTCAAGAAAAACATGGTATGAGAATGTAACATATCCCGATATGGCTCGGGAAAGCAACCTTATTAAAAAAAAGGTAAAGAAGATTGTAAAAAAGCCCCTTCATGTTCACGAAGGCCCCAATGCATTATTTACTATATTTGGATGTCCAGAATGCTAAGAGGACACCAAGTGATATAGCAGCCACAGATAAGGAAACCATCTTATGTAAAGGATGTTTCTCTTCTCTATAATTCTGGAAACCTTGTGTACCTTGAGAACAGAAGGAAGGTTGAGGTAACCCTGGATTTGCCTTAGGATCTGCTACACAGCCATTTTCCTTATGTGTCTTGGGTGCTTTTTCCCATTCATCATAAGCAAGTTGAATTGGCCAACCATCACTATTATTCTCTTGAATCCATCGTTCTTGATAATACCGCCCTCCCTCCTGGGTCAAACCAACTGGGTCAACTAATAAAACACCGTCTACGTTGTAAATTTTGCCATCAAAATCTCCAACTGGGTTCTTGACAAGCTTACATTTTGGATATCCGCTACCAACTACTGCATTAATTACTGGAAAAGGATCAAGTGCTGATTTGGCATCTTCTAAGATACCAGGGGCCATACCACGGAGTTGTGGTAAACCTACATCTGAAATCGCTTTTTTTACCTTTTGTCCTAAGGCAGAACCATCTGGAATTGTTTTAACATATTCCCACATTGTAGCTCCATTGCTACAAATTAGTCCTGAGTTCACATAGTAATTTACACCAAGGGGTCTGAGACCCGGCATACCTCTAGTAAATCCAGATGATGGCTCACCAAATCCCATCATATCTCCATAATAAATAACACCCTTCACTGCTCCTAAGACGTCATCTAGATCCCCACCTCTCCTAACGCCAATTGCGGCAGGAGGCAACATTTCATCAGCAGGATTGTAAGATGGACCTAGAAATCCGGGACCGGAGGCGTCTTTAACAGGTAGTACATTAGCACGACTATCTGATCCCATTGCTAAACCAGAGGCTCCGCTCATCTTAAACTCGTTTAAGAATTTAAAAGTGTGCTAAATTAAGATGAATACTATAAAAGATAAAATTGTAGGATATATAAATATGCTTGAATTAACAGTATCAAAAATTATAGAAGATCGTAAAAAAGAACCTGAAGTAATACCTGAAATTAAGAATTTAGTTAAATTAGCACCAATCGATGATATGCAAATTAGACTACCAGGCGATGATATAGAAACTAAACGACCAACAATTGATGTAAAAAAATATAAAAAAACAAATATGTCAATATATGTGGAAAGCAATGGAGGAGTTGGTAGTTACTTTAAGGTAGATGAAGGGTTTAGGCGTAAATAATTTCAACTATAATGTCTAAAGAGTTACATTCTATGGAAAGCAGATGGCTCTTACAGTAGCAATTCCCACCATGGAAAGATGGTCATTTCTAAAGGACCAGGTTCCTAAGTATCTGAATGATCCAAATGTAGGGTATGTAGTGATTAGTGATGAGAATGGTAAGGATATCAATGTGATTTGTGAGCTTGAATTAGATAGCCATGCTAAGTTACGTCTTTACAACAATGATACTATTCTAGGGGTCTATGGAAATAAGAGACAGTGTTTCTTAAAGGCACTATCTGAGTGGGTAGCCGTCTTAGATAGCGATAATAAGTTTGAATCTGATTTCTTCGAGGAATTCCTCAAGGCCAGGGAAAGAGATGGTGCCAAGTCTGAGAAAACTATTTATTGTGCAGGTGATATTCAGTATTACAATCTTGAGACGGGAGAAAAGGACAATCACACAGGTCACTTTAGTGGTATGAAGATTTCCAGAGAAAACTGGAATGATGTTCTAAAGATGCCCAAGTGGAACTTCTTATTGAATGACGGAAATTGTATATGGCCACGTGCGGTAATCAAACACTTCCCTGACCTCCCTGAGGAGCAAATCGTGGGGACAGACAGTATATTTTTTATGAGACAGGCGATACAAGCTGGTTATACCTTATCAGTAGAACCCACTATGCACTATATACATACAGTCCATGATGGTTCTCATTGGTTACAAAATGCCCATGTTTCTTCTCGTTTAATGGGTATGAGAGATTGGCGAGTTTAACGGCGATTACGCCTCGTCTTACGACCTCCCTTTTTAATATCAGATACGAATGTCCAGTTGCCATTTGTCTCATATAGAACAGCCTCTCTATCATATCCACGCCACCCTGGTGTTCCAGAACCAGCATTAATTCCTGCTCCAATCCATCCAATTCCCATGTAGGCTAAGTGGCAGCCTGCTAATGGAATTGGTGCAGTTATCTGAGAGCATGAATATACTAAATGATTTGGTTGTTCTAAAACAGTCTGCTTCTTATAATCATTACTATTTGAACCACCTTCTTTTACATTTGCTTTTCCAGGTTCTCCTGAATTAGCATATGCCTTATCTACCGCTGCATTTATGGCTTTTACATCGGCTACTACGTCAGGAGGAACATCGATTGGCTGTTCTTTTTGCTCTTTAATTTCATCTGCCATTTCTTTATCTGCTACCTTTTCAACCTCTTGTATTTCTTGTGGAGATGCATTAAAAAATCCCTTAATAACTTCCATGAGTTTTCCAGCTGGACCCATACCAAGACGAATTGTGCCACCTGGAGTTGTATTTAATAGTTTACTATATTCATCAGCTGTAATTAAGGATGAATCTTTAAAATACTTGAAAAACTCGGGGTAATCTGGCAATGAATTATAGTTACGAGAAATTAACTTTGAAAAGAATCCTTCCTTAGGCTTCATACCAGATAATTCATTACGCAATTCACGGATATGTTTTGTACGCCCTGTTCTAGACTGTGTCTTGATTTCAGGATTTAAAATAGAAAAGCCAGGGTGATCCATGTGCGTAGGGATCAGAGGAATTGGGTCATATGACATCATTGTTGGATCTGGGAAACGCGGTCTGTTTGTAACACGATCAAATGTCATATGTTTTTCAAGTAATAATTTATTAAATACATTTCTTGCATAACTTGTAAATGTCTTAGGGGCTCCAAATGTAATTATGTGTAGATCAGGCATCTTTAGAAGAGACTTTTTCTTCATCTGAGCAAGAGCCATTCCAAATATATTAGCGTAAGCACCACCTAGAGAATGACCTGTTACAAAAACTCTCTTTATGTCAGGATGTCCTTGTAAAAGACTGGTTAGTCTTTGAATAATAATTGGATAAATATTCATTAGACCTGATACAAACCCGCGATGAGCACCAAAAGGGTTTACTATAGATTTACCTCTTCCCTGAACCTCCTGGTATTCATCAGAGAATAGGTCATTCCCAAATAAGTCAAAGAGTGTCTTAAATGTTAAATTCAAGTCTTTAAGAACAGTTCGCATAGAAATAGTTCCGCGAAAACTTACAACTAAACATTTTTCTCCTAATATATTATTTATTGATAAGCTAAGAGGAGTGTCATGTGGAGGGTCGTAAAGTAAGTATCCACTGGGAACCTTTGATTCAGGAGATTTTTCTATCTTATCATCTGCAGACTTTGAATATGTAAGATAAGAAAGAGCCTTATTAAATACCATTGGTGAATAATCAAGAATGCTGAACATTTTTATTACCTTTCTTGTCCGATTCTCATAGTTCAGACGAGAAAAATAACAACATTCTGTTATAGTGGCCTCATATCTACCAAGTAAATCCTTAGATATCGGAGAGGTAATTTGTAAAGTTTTCTTTAGAAGCGGTTGACCGTTTAGTTTCTTGTTTTCTATAGAATTTACGAGATATCCAAGATATGTTGTAAATTCCGCCAAGGGGACTGAATTTTGCATCTATATAATATATAGATAATATAGGTGACTAGTAAGATCGGGCGAACATTTTTAGGACTTGAGTGATTTATAAGTCTCGTAATCATTCAAAAAGCCGGCTACTTCCTCCGAACAGTAAGTAGCCCCCTTTGACTCTAAGTAAACAGCAGTAGGAAAGTTCTTATTTTGAATAGCCTCCTCTAGAGGAGTACAAGGCATTGCATCATCAATTGATACTCCATTCGAAAGAAGGATATCAATTAAATACTTATAATCTGGGCAAGGCTTAGATGCTACAACATGAAGCATAGACACTGCGTCAGATGAATCATGTCTATTACAACCCGTTATATCGAAGGTATCCGTCGACTTCAAGAAGTCACAGTCAAAGAGTGTCTGTATGAGTTCTACATCTCCAGTATGTAAGGCTTGAATTACTCTACCAGGTAGTCCAGAAGCTAAACGCATGTATAATTAAAATTGTATCTTAGACTTTAGACTAAAGATACGGGTGAAAAAATTGATATTTCGTATCCATTGGTATTTGAGTAACAATGGATAGAACAAGTAAATGTTTATGTATTCTTCTTCTAGGTGGAGTTATTACTCTTGGCATAGGAACCACGTATATACCTCAAATGGGCGGAACTGTTCCTGAAGGAATGACTACTAGTGAATTTACTAGACAACAACAAAGCAATATATATAATTCAAATGGTTTCAAGATAACTATGATAGGAACAGGGGTTACTGTTGCAAGTCTTATTATTATGTGGATACGATTATGCATATATGAATATAGAGAAGCACTTATTATAAGAAATGAAGTATACCATAGAGAAAGGCGATCAATCCTAAAGGTAAAGCGGGCTACGATCGTGCCTCAAGAAACAATTAATGTGATAGTAGATGACCCGCCTCAGCAAACGGATCCAAAACCACATATAAGAACTACACCTAATCTTATTCCACTTTCAGCCCCGAGTTCATCTCCACCAATTCAACTTATCCCTGGTTCTAAAAAAAGTAAATTTTATGGAATTACAACCATATGAATTCAAAGGGCCAGTAGTAGAGAAAATAAAGTTAAATGGAAATTTTAAATATCCCCGTCCGTATGATGGTGTACGCAACGGGTAAAATTGATATACTAGTTTTTATATAAGCTAGTATGGCAATATATGATGAGACACATTGGTGGAAAACGCAACTAAGAATGTATAAAGGATTAACGATGAAGCCACCTATGAAACTTCCTAAGATAAATACTCTAACAGGGCGATATACTCCATCGTATCCGTCTATACATGATGAGATGAACTTCCGATATTCTCAGTATAGTAAGTCATACTGGGCGGGTGTAAAAGAGAGACAGAAGCTGTATAGAGCTAGTCAACTTTCTTAACCATCACTACTGTCTTATTAGTAATTGGCAACACTCTTTTTTCACCAAAGTCACTAACAGGTTCAAAGGTCCCCTTGGGATCTTCTATAGCTTCTTCCTTATTTGGCAATAAAGACCCAATTGTTTCTATGAGATTAATTGCAAGGTCTCTGCGTTCTAGAATTTCACAAACCATGAGAGCTGTATTAATAGCTAATAACGTCTGAGATGTACAGGTCTGAACAACAATACATTGGCCCTCTTGTAATGACTTGTCACCATTTGCAGATGGAACTGTTCTAGATACCCACATTCTATGTACATGTCCAGTATACTGAGGCATTCTAGCTAGAATACGCGCACAACAATCTAGGAACTGCGATACCTCTCTTTGATTCGTCAGAAGCTTCCATTTTTCTTGTAATAAAAAGAGGTGCTGTTCGCCAGATGGTTTTTTAATTTGTAGCATGTGGTCAACCCCGTTAAGACTTTGTTCCTTGAAATGATCTCGAATTTCTTGCTCACCCTTAATCTCAAAAATCCATCCAGGTTCCAGATTGGATTTTATTTGTTCTAAAACAAATCCAATTCGGCGTTCAAAGGCAAAGCCTTTCTCAGATGCAGTTTCACTTTTAGCCATTTATCTTATAAGAGGAAATATAGTTTATATAGTCTTTCTTCTAGTAGCCTTGCGCTTTGACTTTTTGCGTCTAGTTTTTCTTTTACCACCAGCTAGTCCCATGCGTTCATAAAGAGCTCTATAGCGATTAATTTGTTGCTGATTTTCTGGCAATAACATACCTAATTCACAGACATGAATATTTCCACCACATCCCTCATTGTTGTTAATAAAACAATTGGCATCACCTCTGTCTAAACTTGCCTGAATAATAGGAACAAGATGGACCTTACAGACTAATTGTTCATCTGTATGATTATACATTTCACCATTATGATTATTGTGACGAAACCTATATAAATCAGATACTTCATCATCTTCAGGCTCACCCATCATCATACACATAAAACAACGTAAGACACCCTTATCTGCCACGGCGATTGTATCAGGAACATTACGTCCAGCAGGACACTGTCCCACCCCTGCCAATCTACGCCCTGAATTTGCTCTTACTAACTGGCCTAATTGACCCGCCTGACCCGCCTGACCCGCCTGACCGGCTATAGCATTTTGAGCTGGTTGAACAGCAGCTAAAGGTAAAGGTGCTACAACATTACCTGGACGTATATTTACACAACTAAAGGCTCCACTCACACCCTTGAGAAATCTAGAAAATAGTGATAAACGCGCAATAACAGGAACATTCTCACTTGGAGGTTGATATCCAATAGCAGGCTCTCCTTGAACAACCTTACCATATCCTAAATCGTCTCTGATATTTCTAAGAAGCTTCCCATCGGTCAAACTTCTTGTAGCCTCAGATAAATATTCATAATTTGATGCAGCAAATTCTCCAGCCCAAGAGCAACCAGTAACAAATTCCTTATTATATTCTATGTTTCCATCTTGAAATCCGTTGACATAATCAACAATTCCTAGAAGGCGGGCGATTAATTCACGACGACCACCTCCTCCAGAACTGGTACAGTCCCAGAATGTTCCACGTATTCCAACGGGATAAAGACTGGGTTTCTCATCATCCATAGTAAGAGTATAGTGACCATGGTGTGATGTTCCTCTTCCACACGTAAAACAGAATTCCATTGAAAATTTTGTTCCATAAGATGACTTATATTTGTTCCAGAGTGTATCATTTCTTGTAGCAGGTGAGCACACGTGACTGTGATAT
>Ga0247722_10001450_pt1 | contig 13090 bp, 9 predicted proteins | sample MSEWelMarce3H_FC_FD_189094 | JGI IMG/M metagenome (GOLD analysis project Ga0247722, IMG submission 189094) | Subsurface sediment microbial communities from gas well in West Virginia, United States - MSEEL Well Study Marcellus 3H_FC | ecosystem: Environmental > Terrestrial > Deep subsurface >... | reverse complement strand
GTCAAGGCATTTGATCGACTTGTTGAGCAAGTCTCGTCCATCGGTAAAAGGACGCAGGGGTTCAATTCCGGCAGGTTCCGCTTCCGTATCCCAGGGCTTCATGGTATCCAGTCCCAGCCTTTGCTTTTGTTCAGTGTAGATCTGATCTACCAGTGGAAGCACTTCTTTTTTGACCGCCTCGTGGAATTGAAAGCAGGATGCGGGCGTATAATCAAAGCGACCCATTTCTGCAAACTTATAGTCGCGGTAATTGCTGAATCCAGCGTTGATTGCCACCTGGTGCCTTAGGGCCACCAATTTGCTGAACAGTTCGTTCAGGGCCTCTTTGTCAACCAGCCTTCTCTCGGCAATTTTTTTGTAAACGGTTTCCCTGACATTCCGGTCCTCGCTTTCAAGGAATTTACCGGCCTGCTGGAGGGTGTACTCCTGTCCGTCCTGCTCGATCATCATCTTTCCCGCAATGCTGCCATATTGCTGTTGCAACACGGCTGCTTCAGCCTGCAAAGGAATATTGGCTTCGCGGAAAAGGTCAATGCTTTTCTTAACTGAACGGAGGTAGGTGAAATATTTTTCCTGGTCGAGTGCCTTGGTAAAAGGGCATTCAACCAGCTTTTTGTTGAGGATATCCGCATAGGGCTGGATCTTGGGCTGTATCTCCATGAAGAAGAAATTAAAAGCCTCTTCCAGTGTCTTGTTTTCTGTGTCACAGGTCATGCGCACCTGCCTCCAGCACGCATCCTCACTGATAAAGGCTTCCACCTCACTCATGTCTTTGAGCCACTGCTCAAGGTCCTGGCCGGAATTGATTTCACGGTCGCGCAGCTGTATAAAATAGGGCTCAAGGCTGGCCCAGTCTGTCAGGCTGAAATGCTCGGGCAGGAAACTGTGTTTCAGTTTCTGAATATCGGCGCTGTATTGCATGATGATGTGTTTTTCGACCGGTGATTAGCCTTCGCTGCCTTCTTCTTCCTCATCCATTTCGGTGAGGACGATTTCGATGTTTTGTTGTTTGATGACACCAAACCAACGTACCATCTTTTTCATGTCGCTGCTGTACACCCTTTCAAAATCCATGGAAGGGAAAACCTTTTCAAAATAGCTTTTTACGGCTTTGTTGTCCTTTTCGGAAGGAAGGGTTTCTGCTGAGGCATCCATTGCCTTGAAAATATCGGCAAGGTTTACGTTTTCGTCGGTGGTATACACTTCAATAGACTCAAGGTGAGAGAATTGGTGTACCCTGCTTGAAACAAATTTGGTTGTATTGTCTTCCAGCGACCTTACAATGGCGCCGTCCGTTTTACTGGTTACGAGTTCAAAAAGTCCTGAAAAGCCAGTTACTGATATGAGTTTGTTGTATTCCATGTCCACTGTTTAGTGGCGGCAAAGTTACGACCATTTTACTGAATATTGTTTTCAATGAGGATCTTGTTGATTCGCTCCTCTACATCCGCAAGGGTGCTGAATCCCCGGGCAACCATGTACAGTTTGCTGTCATCAAGCTGAAGGAATACGGTTGGAAACCCATTCACCCGCAGTTGTTTGATCAGGCTGAAATCATAGTAGGCCTTTTCTTTGTAGTCAGCACTTCCCAGCTTTTGGTAAAATGCCTCATCATTGATGCTGTATTTTTCAAGGAGATGCCTGTATGCCTCTTTGTCTGTGAGGTCTCTTCCCTCTTCATAGAGGGCATATTGAAGGTCAGATGCAAATTCAATGGTCCGTTCTGGGTGGACCTCCCTGAAAATGGCCATGGCAATGGCTGCCGTTTCTGAATGGGGAAACCAATCGCTGTCATCGGGATTGAAGATATGCCAGAGATAGTCTTTCCCGAATGTTACTCCTGTAGTTTGCTCCACAGTCTGGTATGCCCCACGAATATAATCCGCGATGGTACCGATGTGTTTGGCGGCATCAATGGGAATCATGCCGCCGGAAATCGTTTCAAATTCGAACCGCTCCTTGTGGTTCTGCCAAAGCTGTTTGATGATTGGGCTGAATCCATAGCACCATCCGCAATAGGCATCATAACAGTAAATTATTTTGGGTTTCATCGGGTTTTCACTTTTTCATATTGTGCGTCATAATCCTCTCTCAGGGTTCCCATCCAACGGTCCCAAAACAAAAAATACAGGCTGTAATTGCCCTTGAAATACTGGTGGTGCTGGTTGTGGCAAATGGAAGTATTGACCCATCTTCCTATCCGGGTTTTATGAAAATTCCTCGGATAAAGCTCCCAGCCAAGATGTCCGTAAATATTGTACACGATCATGAAAAAGAAAAAGATCAGCAAATGAAATTTATGGATGGGAATGGTGAAAAGGAAAACAACCAGGATCCCGGCTTCAACGAGTGCCTCCAAGGGGTGGAAGGCATAGGCAGCCCAGGGAGATGGATTGGTAGACTTGTGGTGAACCAGGTGAAAAAGTTTGAACAACTGTTTTTGGTGCATCAGGCGGTGCATCCAGTAAAAATAGGTGTCGTGCATGAAGAGCATGATGGGGAAGGCGGCCCAGAAATAGAGCCTGCTGTGTTCATCAATATTGCGGTAAAAGTGGGTATATTTTGAAACGGCAGGATTGTAAATGAAAAACACAGGTACGAAACCGAATATGCACAAGGTCAGGATGGAATATCCTATTTCGCGGGCATAGTCTGCTGTTTTTGGAAAGCGCTGCTGAATCTTTTTATGCGCAAGTACCTTTTTGAACAGGACATAGAACAACAGGAAGGCAAGTCCTGCCAAAATAAAATAGCGGCCCGCTATCAAGGTCAGTGTTATAAGGTATTTTTCTAGTTCCATTCGTTATTTACAAATATACAGCGCATTGGTTCAATCGAGGCGGATAGCATCCAGGTTAAACAGGGCAGGATATTTTCCGGTTTTATCTGCATAAAAGGCACGCAGCCTGGCCATGTCATCTGCCTTGTTGCCGGTCAGGTAAATGGGTGGCCCGAACCCGCCTTCTTTTCTTTTGAAGTCAAGGTATCCGGGCAATACCGGGACACCTGCCCCCAGGGCGGCATAATAAAATCCGCTTTTCCACTTCTCAACACGTTTTCTTGTTCCTTCTGCCGGCACGGTTACGAACAATTCATCTGAAGCGTTGAATAGTTTGACGATCTCGTCGGTAAGGTTGTGGTGCTTGCTTCTTTCTACGGGGATGGCACCGGTATTTTTGAGCAGGATGCTGAGAGGAAAGAAATTGAGTTCCCTTTTGATCAGGTAACGAACGTTCAATTTGCAGAGCCGGAAAATGGCCAGCGCATAGACGAAATCCCAGTTCGAAGTATGGGGGGCGGCGATCACAACCGCTTTTTTGATTTCCTGAGGAACGGTACCCACGATTTTCCAACCGCGCAGCTTGAAAATCAGGATGAAAAGACGTGTGATCATGGGTGTTTTTTGAGTGGTTTATGGCATATGCTGTTGGTTAATGTGCTGCAAGCCAATTGTCGCCAATTCCCGCTTCTGCCAAAACAGGAACATTGTTGGGCAGGAGCAACGCGGTTTTCATGTTTTCCAGCACACAGGCTTTCAGCGCTTCTGCTTCTGACCGCAATGCATCGAAGATCAATTCATCATGTACCTGAAGAATCATCTTGCTTTTGAATCCTTCTTTTTTGATGGCATGGTGCACCTTGATCATGGCCAGCTTGATCATGTCGGCAGCGGTCCCCTGAATGGGAGAGTTGATGGCATTGCGTTCTGCAAATCCACGAACGGTGAAATTGGAGGAGTTGATATCGCGCAACCAGCGTTTTCTTCCCATCAGCGTTTCAACATATCCCTTTTCTTTTGCAAACGCAATGGTCGATTCCATATACGCTGTGATGCCAGGGAACTCTTTTTTATAGTTGTCGATAATGGTCTTCGCCTCTGTGCGGCTGATCCCGAGGTTTTCGGCCAATCCGAATGCTCCCTGGCCATAAATGATGCCAAAATTCACACTCTTGGCCTTGTACCGCATTTCCTTGGTAACATCCTCTTCGTTGATGCCATATACCTTTGCTGCTGTTGCAGTATGGATGTCTTTTCCTGAGCGAAACGCTTCGCACATGTTGGGATCCCCACTGATGGCGGCTACGATGCGCAGTTCAATTTGTGAGTAGTCGGCCGACAGCAGCACATGGTCCTTGTCGCGTGCAGTGAATGCTTTTCGGATTTCCTTTCCGCGGTCGCTGCGCACCGGAATATTTTGAAGGTTGGGATTGTTGCTGGCCAGCCTTCCTGTAACCGCAACGGCCTGTGCATAGGTGGTATGAACGCGACCTGTATTGGGATTGATCAGTTGAGGCAATGCATCAACGTATGTAGACCTTAGCTTGGTGAGTTCGCGGAAAGCAAGAATATCATCTACAATCGGGAACTGGTGTGCCAGTTTTTGGAGCACATCCTCCCCCGTCTGGTATTGGCCTGTCTTGGTCTTTTTGGCTTTTGGATCCAGCATCAGTTTTTCAAACAATACCTCACCCAATTGCTTGGGAGAAGCAAGGTTGAAGCGGACACCGGCTGTTTTATAGACAGACTCTTCTGCGATTTTAGCCTCTTTTTCCAGGGTTTTTGAATACTCATTCAGGAAATCAACATCAACCCTGACCCCTTCGTATTCCATGTCTGTCAGTACTTTCACGAGCGGGTTCTCCACTTCGTAAAAAACCTTTTCGACTGCTTTTTCATTGAGCTGGGGCTCAAAAATATTTTTAAGTTGAAGTGTGATGTCGGCATCTTCGCTGGCGTATTCCTTTATCTTTTCCACCTCAACATCCCGCATGCTTCCCTGGTTCTTCCCTTTTTTACCGATCAATTCTTCGATATGGACGGGTTCATAGCCCAGGTATTTTGTACTGAGCAGGTCCATGCTTCGCTTTCCTTCCGGATCGATAACATAGTGGGCCAACATCGTATCAAAAATATTCCCCTTTAATTCAATCCCGTGGTTCTTCAGTATCAGCAGGTCATACTTGATGTTCTGCCCGACCCAAACCTTGGAGGCATCATCAAAAAGCCGGTTGAATTGCAGCAGGAATGCCTTGGTTGAATCGCGGTTCTCCGGGCAGGGAACATAAGAACCTGTTCCTGGTTTGATCGAAAAGCTGATGCCCACGATGTCTGCCTGGTTTGCATCCAAGCCTGTTGTTTCGGTATCAAAGCAAACTTCTTTTTCATGTAGAAGCGATGCAATCAGGGCTTCGACTTTTTCATCTGTATCAACCAGTGCGTAGACATGTGGCGTATTGTTGATGTTTTTATCGGCAAACAAGGGCGTGCTGTTATCTTCTTCAGCAGCAACATTGTTGTTGGATGTGGAAACGGTGGTGCCGCCCCCTCCAAAAAGATCGCCCTGAACTGTAGTTCCTTTTTCAACCGGACCAGCAACAGGGATGTCTTCACCCAAAATCCTTTTGCCAATGGTCCGGAACTCCAACTCGCTGAAAATCTCAATGAGCGCCTCCTTGTTGGGTTCAGTGACCTTGAAATTTTCCTCGTGAAACGCAACCGGTACGGTCGTGATAATGGTCGCAAGCTTTTTGCTCATGATGGCCATTTCCCTTCCCTGTCTCACTTTTTCTCCCAGTGCCCCCTTCAATTGGTCTGCATTGTCGAGGACATTTTCAACTGTGCCGTATTCAGCCAACAGCTTGGCAGCAGTTTTTTCACCCACACCAGGAATGCCGGGTATGTTGTCGACCGCATCGCCCATCATCGCCAGGATATCGATTACCTGCGATACATCCTTGATGTTCCATTTTTCACAGACTTCCTTTGGTCCGATGATTTCGAAATCACCGCCCTGGTAAGGGGGTTTGAATATCTTGATATTGTCTGAAACCAATTGTCCGTAATCCTTGTCAGGCGTTACCATGTATACTTGATAACCGGCTTTTTCTGCTTGTTTGGCAAGTGTTCCAATGACATCATCCGCTTCAAATCCATCTGTTTCAAGGATGGGAATGTTAAGGCCTTCAATGATTTTTTTAATGTCGGGGATGGATGCCAACAGGTCTTCTGGCGCTTCCTGCCTGTTTGCCTTATAATCAGCAAAATCAAGATGCCTTTCTGTTGGTGCCGCGGTATCGAAACATACGGCCAAATGCGTTGGCTTCTGTTTGTTAAGAAGATCAATCAATGCATTGGTAAAGCCGAATTGTGCATTTGTGTTTTTTCCCTTGCTGGTGATCCTTGGACTTCTGATCAGGGCATAGTAAGCACGAAAGATCAGGGCAAATGCATCAAGCAGAAAAAGCTTTTTTTCCATGGTCCAAAGTTACTCGTTTCGGGACGAGTTTTCGTTCATTATTCCGTGCAAGCAGCTGCCCATCAATTCATGCTGTCAATGCATCCCAATAAAATGGGGCAGCATCTTTCTCCATGTGGGCCAATCGTGGTGGATATCTGTTCCCCATACCTCCAACTGGTGCGGGATGGATTTGCTGTTTAAAATCCCAGAAAAACGTTTGTTGGCCTCTGGGTCTTCGTTCCTTCCACTGCCGGAGGCAATGATGATCTTTCCTTTTCGGATCTCTTCAAGGATGCCGTGATCGTCAAGGTTGGGGATATAATGAACGGGTGAATTGAAATAGACCTGGTCATCATAAAAGCCATTTGTATATTCCATCAGGTCATATACTCCGCTCATCGCAATCACTCCATTGATCAGGTCTGGTCTTTTCAGAAAAAGGTTCATCGAATGAAACGCTCCGAACGAGGCCCCACAAGTCATGATGGGTGAATCTTTAGAGGTCATGGTCTTGACAAAGGGAATCACCTCGTTGAAAATATAATCGTTGAATTGGTTCTGTCGGATGGCCTTGTGGGAGCCTTCCATTTGTTTGTTCATCCAGCTTTCTGTATTGATGCTGTTGACGGAAAAAATCTTCAGTTTACCGGCATCCAGAAAGGGTTTCAGGTGCTCAATGAGTTCGAACCTTTCGTATTCCAGGTAGTCTGCAGCAGCGGTAGGAACCATCAGGAGGGCAAACCCATAATGGCCATATACAGCAATGGGCATCTCCTTGTTGAGTGCAGGACTGTACCACTGATGAACCTCCCTGATCATCTTATTTTACCACTTTCAGTATGCCCCGCATGACCGATGCGTGTCCGGGATAAGAGCAAATGAAGGGATACTCACCTGGCGTGGATGGCGCAGAGAAATAAATGTTTTCTATTTCATCTGGCGGCAACAGTTTGGTATGGAACAATACTTTCGGACTGTTGGGGACATAACTCATTTCTGATCCTTTTAATCCGAGTTGCAAAGCAAGGTTTCCCACTTCGTCTGCGGCACCTGGTGCTACCACCACCACGTTGTGTGTCATGTCGTCGTTGTTGCTGAAGATCAACCTTATCTTGGCTCCAGCCTTCACCTCAAAACGGGTGACATCAAATTTCAGTCCTGGCTTGGTACCAAGCTTGAGGACAACATCCGGCTGACCCCAATCGCCAGGCATGGTCAGTTTGCGCTTGGCTGAGGTCGTGTTAACAGGTTTTGCTTCTGGCATCATTTTCATGTCATGCTTCATGTCCATCATCTTCACTTTTTGTTCTTCGGTCAGGACTGTTTCAGCGCCTTCAGGAATCATGTTCATGGTATAGTAGGCAAAATCATGCAACAGTGCTTTGCCATAGGATGATGTCAGGTTTTGAACCTTGATTTCGTGTATATGGCCTGCAATGAGGCTGTCCATGATCAGCTTTACTTTTTTCCCATCGGCAGACGGAATGATGCCTTTGATTTTTCTGATTTGATTTTGGATGATGGGGCTTCCGTAATTATGGTGGTATTTGTAGGTGAAACTGTTGACGGAATAATTCATCGCATTTTTCAGCTTCGCCGCATCAACGGGAAGGGTAAATTCAATTTCAAATCCGTCAGGAAGGGCATGGATGTTTTTCATTTCGAAAGGCGTTTCACCGTTCCAGACCAAACGCTGCAATGCATATTCTGCCTTGCCGGTGCTGGCCCATCCCCTGCTGGTCATCCCTGCAAACAAGGAGCCATCAAGCCCCCAGCGAAGGCGCAGGAGTCCGGATGCAAATCCCTCAAAAAAAGGATAACAAGCGCCTTGGTATTTGCCCTTCACTTTTTCCATGGTCATGCGCATGATTTTGGAATGGCCCTGGTCTGCAACGTAATAATGACCGGCAAATGGTCCAAATGCGCCATTGGTTTCATCTTCGAGGATGTCTGCGGTGGAGATGCCCATCAATGTATGTGGGAACCATACGGCAGGAAGTTTGAGTTCCTTGATGATTTTGGCCGCTTCATGCATGGGCTGACCATTGTCAACAACCTTAAGGTCATCCTTGGTGAGTTTGAGTGGAGATTCTGGTTCTTTGGTCCAATTGAGACCACCTGCATTTCCTGCAAAATCGCCTTTCTCCAAATGGGTAACCCTTCCGCTTCCTACCCAATCTCCCTGGTTCTCAGCATAAAAAACATCGCCACTGCTGTTGATGTTGAATCCTGCCGGTGAACGAAGCCCGGTGGCAATGGGCTCTGTCGCGCCATTGGGTTTTATTTTCAATAACCATCCATGCCATTTTCCCAGCCCGTCGCCAAAGCCGACCCAGGCAACATTGAGGGTAACATACATATCGCCTTGTTTATCAAATACAGGCCCGTAAGCATATTCGTGGTAATTGCCGCTCAACTGGAACACAGAAATGGGAGTAAAGCTGTCAGCCCTTCCGTCACCATCCCGGTCTTCAATTTTTGTCAACTCTCCCCGTTGGGTACAGTAGAAAGCACCGTCGCGGTAGGCCAATCCCAATACTTCGTGCAGTCCGGATGCGAACTTGGTAAAATGTGGCGCACCTGTTCCATAGGCGTTTTCAATCATCCAAATTTCTCCTCTTCTGGTCGATGCTGCAATCCTGCCATCGGGCAAGACAGCAACACCGCCCACTTCAAGCTTTACCTCCTGGGGTATGGCAATGGTTCTGAGGGAGTAGAAATCTTTTTCAGATTGTACTGCATTTGCTTGTCCGTTGGATACAATGGCAATGCCCATTAGCATTGCTGCAAGAGAAATTGAACGGTTGATACGCATAGAGAGCTGGAATTTTGTTGATTTAAAGATAATCAAATTCCAGCTTCTACACGTGTATTCCGCATCTTATCCATGCGATTGTGAAAGTCTCATGTCTTCGATGAATTCATCCAGTTGTGTTCTTGAAACACCAGGCATGCAGATAACGTGTGCAATTTCATTGTCCGTGGCCAATTGCCATTTTTTACAAATTTCTGCTGCAGGCCTGGGCATTACAACGGTCAATGCATTGGGGTTGCTCCATGCTTTCACGCCGATTGCGTTGAGCTGAACCCTAAGGTATGCCGCATTTTCAAGGCTGTTCATGGTTCTTTCCAGCATACCCTCTTTCCCCAGTTTTTGGATGGCATACCAAACAATCAAGGCATTGAAGCCACTCCTAGATCCGGTGATGGTGGTATCCAGTGTTCCGATATAATTGATGGAACGGCCAATCCTGTCTTTGTATGATTTTTTCACCAGTACAACACCGTTGGCGATGGGTGACCCAAAAAACTTGTGTCCGCTGATGGCAATGCTGTCTGCACCATGTGCAAAGTCAAAATCATTGGCGCCCAGCAAGGGGAGATAGGATCCGGCAAGTGCTGCATCACAATGGATATAAGAACTTTTGATCGCATACTTGTTCAGTTTTTCACGGATCGCAGGAACACTGTCTTTGGCTTCTGTCATGGTCGTGCCGATATTGGCCATGATGATGACGGATTGCTGGCGGTTCAGTTGGATCATTTCGGAGAGGTCGTCATAGTCCATTTCACCATTCGGTTGTGAACGGATGACGATGCTCTTCATGTTCAGCAGGTGCAGGTTTTTCTGAACGCTGTAGTGCGTGGCCTCGCTGTAGTATACGATTCCATTGGGATAGAGCTCCCTTGCGAGGTAGAGTGCATAGAGGTTTCCTTCTGAACCACCATTGGTAACATAACCCCAGTGGTTGTTGGCAGGGGCATTGAAAAAATCTGCATAAAAAGAAACCACCTCACGTTCGAATGATTTGCAATGCATGTCATTCGACTCCATGAAAGGGTCTCCAATATTATTGATGCTGTATTGCAGCAGGGGATAAAGTTCTGTATAGTCGTAGTCGGTGGCAACCGGATAACCGATATAGGTTTTGGAGCGTTCGCTGATTTTTTGGCGAAACTGTTCAAGACTTTCCATTGTGGTGAATCGTTTGAGTAAGAAAATTGATGTGACCACAGGGAGGGATCCCTGTGTAAAAAAATCAATTTTCGAATGAGTCCACAGCAAGTGACTGCATCAGACATGCATAGTTGTCACTTTTGTCATTGAACAGCTTGAAAGGAAAATCAGGTCTCATCTGTTGCAAAAATAACAACAAATGTCCAATTATCTACCAGATCACCTGATATTGTACGGGCTCGCTTCCCGGGAGAAGGAGTACTTTTTGCCCAAGGTAGGTTTCGATTTTGGGGTAAATGTCTGGTGCAATTTGCACAAAATAGGCCTGGTTACCGATGCTGTACAAACCGTTTCCAAGCGGCGTGATGCTGCTGCCCTGGGCAATCCTGATCATGGTTTTTTCTTTTCCCTCTCCTGTAACACTGATACTGCGTTTCAGGCCTTTTCCTTCAGGTTGAATCTTATCCTTGATGCTGAGCGTTTTGTATGTGTAGGAAAAGGTGGGAAGCCCTGCGGAAAGGGTATAGCCTTTGTATTGGTAATCGACGATGGAGTCTTTGGTAACGGCTCTTTCATAGATCGGGCAATTTCCGGCAAGCACAATGGGAGCCCCCAGTGCTGTTGCAGTTTGGGGTTCGCCTCTCTCATGCCACATGTCTGTGGTATTCAGGAAATCACCTTTCCATACTTGAAGGATTCCTCCCTGCATGAGGTCGTAGGAATAATGCACCTGTGAAGGATCTCCAACAGAAACCACATGGGTCAATTTTTTATTGTTGTGGTTCATGAAAGAACGGATCATTTCGGGTCCGCTTTCTGCATTTACCGCAATTAGTGGTGCGGGACTGCGTTCTGGCATGGAGGCCGACGCATGGAGGGCAATTGATTTGCTGTTGGCTTTCTCTATGTACAGCGAAAGACCTGGTCTTGCCCAATCCAAGTCCTTGTTGATCCAGAATTTGAATGCGTGTTCGCCAGCTTTCAGTTCTGTTGTTCCCATAACAGGAGTTCCGTTCAAAAACAAGTCCTTTGCCTCGAGTACTTTTTTACCATCAATTTCAAGGCTTCCTGTGCCGGAGAAAAGTGAGGTGAACGTATAGCTATCAGCGGTTGGGATGTTCAATTTTCCCTCAAACACCAACAGAAATTTATCTTTTGCTGGTGCAAGCCTTGAATCAAGGGCAATGGCCTTTCCTTGAAAGGTTGGCTTTGTGGTCTTGGCCTCCGCCAAATTGGTGGCGGATTTTTCAAAATACTGGAAGCTGATATCATGTAAATTTGGTTTCAGGTCGTCTTGTGCAAGGTATTTCATGTTTTTAATGGCCAAGGTTCCGTGGTCTCCCTGAATCATCAAGGGTCCATAGGGCTTCTCATCTTCAAGCCCTGCCGATATTGTTGGTCCATCTACATTGATGTTCTCATGCAATGTGACACCATTCAGTTTCACATAAATGAATTTGGCGTCTGCTGTTTTATTTCCGTTGGCATCAAACCTTGGCGCTTGGAAAGAGATGTCCATGTGTTGCCAAAGGCCAGGAGCCAATGCAGCATTTTTCATTGGTGCCTTTCCCTTCATTCCATTCCCTTTTTTGATGGTCTGGTAAAGACCACCTAAATCACTGTACCTGGGGGCTTTCACTCCCCAGCTATCAAACAGCTGCACCTCGTACCTTGATTGTAAATAAAAGCCGGAATTGGAGCCCTTTGCCATCATGAAATCAAATTCAAGCAACATATCCCCGTGTTCCATTTTTGTAAATAGATTGTGTACCGGCTTGTTTTGAATGGAGCGGCTGAAATCGTTGTGCAGTATGCCCAATCCATTTGCTGTTTTCAGAACAGTATCACTGTACCCCGCTTGAACATCACCAACGATTTTCCAGTTGGCGCTGGGCGTTTTAAAAGATTCAAGGTTGTTGAATGAAATTTCTTTCAGGCTTGGCTTGATGCGCTGTGCTTGAGAAAAAGCAGATACGAGCAATGACACAGCGAGGGAAATGATGATTCTGTAACGCATGACAATAAGTTGTTGAATGGTGAATTTAATCAATTCAATCAAAATAATCACATTTTATGCCGTATGAAAACAGATTAGGGACAACCTTTTTTAAGACAATGCTTTCATCTCCTCCATCCTTTTTTTGGATTCAAACATCAGATCCCTCAATCGTGCAGCTTCCATGAAATCAAGGTCTTTGGCGGCTTTTTCCATGGTTTTTTTGAGTTTGGTGATGTGTTTTTCCATTTGTGGGATGGTAACATAATCATTTTGATCTTCTGCAGCCCTCACGCTCATCTGTTCTTCTGCCAATGCAGCAAGGCTGTTTTTATCGTCATATCCCTTGATGTCCAATACTGCTGTTTGCGCAAATACCTGTTCCTTGCTTTTGTTGACGGTTGTTGGGGTGATGCCATGCTCTATATTGTAAGCCATCTGTTTGGCCCTTCTTCTCTCGGTTTCATCCATTGTCTTCTGCATGCTGCCGGTAATTTTGTCTGCGTAAAAAATTACCCGGCCATCCACGTTTCTTGCTGCACGGCCGGCCGTCTGGGTCAGTGATTTTTCGTTCCGGAGATATCCCTCCTTGTCTGCATCAAGAATAGCCACCAGCGACACTTCCGGCAGATCCAGTCCTTCCCTCAACAGGTTTACGCCCACCAACACATCAATGATGCCCAGGCGGAGTTCACGCAGGATTTCCACCCGGTCCAACGTATCCACTTCGCTGTGGATGTATTTTGATTTGATGTGGATGCGCTGAAGGTATTTGTCCATTTCCTCGGCCATCCTTTTGGTCAGGGTTGTTACCAGCACCCTGTCGCCTTTCTTCACCGTCTTGTCAATTTCATCCAGCAAATCATCAACCTGGTTGATGCTCGGACGCACTTCGAT
>Ga0247722_10001449_pt1 | contig 13098 bp, 13 predicted proteins | sample MSEWelMarce3H_FC_FD_189094 | JGI IMG/M metagenome (GOLD analysis project Ga0247722, IMG submission 189094) | Subsurface sediment microbial communities from gas well in West Virginia, United States - MSEEL Well Study Marcellus 3H_FC | ecosystem: Environmental > Terrestrial > Deep subsurface >... | reverse complement strand
AAATTTTGTTTAACTTTAACATAATTTTATTAAACAAATTTGTACCTTTATACTCTAATTTCAAAACACAATCCCATGGCAATAAAAAAAATAACTTTGACCAAAACTAAAATTGTTTCTCTTTTTATGCAACAATCGCTTGAGCAAAATGAAAAACCTAAATCAGTTTATTCATTTGCCAAAGCAAATAACTTTGCCGAGGCTGAATTTTATCCGCATTTTGGGGCAATTGAAAGTATTGAGAAAGAAATTTATAGTCAATTTTTGGTTCAAACAATCGAGTTGTTAAATAATGACAAAGATTACGAGTACTATGACATGAAAGGTAAAATGCTGAGTTTTTATTTTACATTTTTTGAAATGCTTACTGCAAACAGAAGCTATGTTGTATTAAGTTTGAACGAAAATAAAAATCAAATAAAAAATCTTACCCAATTATCTAAGCTTAGAACTGGTTTTAAAGATTTTGTAACTAGCATTATTACTGACGAATACCGTTTAAAGCAAGAGCGTTTTCAAAATATTCAGGAAAAGGCATTGCAGGAATCGGCTTGGTTTCAATTATTGTTAACCATAAAATTTTGGCTAGATGACACATCTGCATCATTTGAAAAAACAGATATTTACATTGAAAAATCTGTTAAAGCATCATTTGAATTAATGAATACTGCCCCACTAGAAAGTCTATTGGATTTCGGCAAATTCATCTTTAAAGAAAAAATACAACACAATTAAATGAAAACTATCGATTATATTCCAACTTCAAAAATTGAACGTGCTACTAAATTAGTGCAAACAGGAGCAAAAGTTGGAGTGAATTATTTAAAATATTATGGTGAAAAGGTAGTAAACCCATCACTAAACAGAGATAAGTTAAACGAAAATAACGCCGAAGACATTTATGACGGACTAAAAAGTTTGAAAGGTAGCGCTCTTAAAGTGGCTCAAATGTTGAGTATGGATAAGAGTTTTTTACCTCAAGCGTATGTGGAAAAATTCTCATTATCGCAGTTTTCAGTTCCTCCTCTTTCGGCACCTTTAGTTTTAAAAACATTCAAATCTAATTTAGGAAAAACACCTTACGAAATTTTTGACGAGTTTAATGCCAATTCCGTTAATGCAGCTAGTATTGGTCAGGTACATTTAGCAAAAAAAGATGGCAAACAATTGGCTGTAAAAATTCAGTATCCTGGTGTTGCTAATAGTATTTCATCGGATTTGGCATTGGTAAAACCAATAGCAATCAGGATGTTTAACCTACAAGGGAAAGATTCGGATAAATATTTTAAAGAAGTTGAAGATAAATTAATTGAAGAAACTAATTATTTACTTGAGCTCAAACAAAGTCAGGAGGTTGTTACCGCATGTAGCAAAATTGAAAATTTAGTATTTCCCAATTATTACCCAGAATATTCGTCTGAAAAAATCATTACAATGGATTGGATGACAGGTTTACACCTTTCGGAGTTTGCCAAAGTAAATACTGACGTTGCAATAGGTAATAAAGTTGGGCAAGCGCTTTGGGATTTTTATATGTATCAAATTCATGTGTTGAAAAAAGTACATGCTGACCCGCATCCCGGAAATTTTTTAATTAATGAAAAAAATCAGCTCGTTGCCTTGGATTTTGGTTGTATGAAAACAATTCCGAATGATTTTTATCTTCCTTATTTTGAGTTGATTAAAAAGGAAATCATTGACAACAAAGTACTTTTTAGCGATAAATTATTTGAATTAGAAATACTCCGAACTGATGATAGTCCCGAAGAAATTGAGTACTTTACTTCAATGTTTTACGATTTATTATCATTATTTACTCTGCCATTTCAAACGGAAACCTTTGATTTTTCTGACGAAACTTTTTTTGGAAACATCGCCAAATTAGGTGAACGTTTTGCAAATGATACCAATTTACGTAAAATGAACGGAAATAGAGGTTCAAAACATTTTATATACATGAACAGAACCTTTTTTGGATTATACAATTTGTTATTTGACCTCAAAGCCAAAATTGTTGTACACCAATATCAAAAATATATTTAATACAAATAGCTAAGTAATCAACTACTTAGCTATTTTTTTACATATAAATTTTCATATAGATCAATCCATTGTTGCGTTGTAAATTTTGACATTAATTCGCTAATTAAATCAAAAGGGATTTGATCCATTTTTTTAAAACGAATACAACTTTTGCCCATATCTAATTTAGACGAGCAATGTTTTGGGTATTCCGAAACAAACCAATCATATATATTTTTATCGGCATAAAGTCCCATGTGATATATGTTTACCGAATTTTTTTGTGAAGCCAATGCAAAAAATGGGAGCGGATCTTTGGCATTACAATGGTATCCTTTTGGATAAATTTCGTGCGGAACCACATAACACAGCATTCCGTACTGCATAACCTCGGTAAATCCTTCGGGAAGATTGTCTTGAACTACCTTTTGAATTTGTCCAATTACTTCCCTTCTATCATCGGGTAAACTTTCCAAATACTCTTTTGGTGATACTGCTTTTGATTGCATAATGTAATAGTTTTAAAAAAAATAAAATCAAAAATACTGCTTTTGTAGAATATTATCTAATTTTTATGTAAATTTGAATTATCATTTAAAAAAATAAAATATGAAAAAAATTGCACTCGTAACCGCAATTTGCTTGCTACAAATAAGCTGTAGTACTTCAAAAAAAACAACTACTACCCTACCCTTAGACCAAACAAAATATATTAATTCGATAACATTAAGCGAATTAAAAGAGCACTTAACTGTAATTGCATCCGATAAAATGGAGGGCAGAAATACAGGAACTGAAGGTCAAAAACGTGCTGGTAAATACATGATTAACCACTACAAAAAAAACAACATCAGTTTTCCAAAAGGTGCCAAAGACTATTACCAAGCAATTCCTGCTGAGTATTTGAATAAAAAATACAATGACGGACTTAAAGATTCTGAAAACATTTGGGCTTTTATTGAAGGTTCTGAAAAACCCGAAGAAATTGTTGTGGTTTCAGCGCATTATGATCATATTGGAATTGAAGACGGCAAAGTTTTTAACGGTGCCGATGATGACGGATCAGGAACTGTTGCATTAATGGAAATTGCACAAGCATTTCAACAAGCTAAAAATGAAGGACATGGACCAAAACGTTCCATACTTATTTTACACGTAACAGGTGAAGAACACGGCTTACATGGCTCTCGGTTTTATTCTGAAAATCCACTCTTTCCTCTGGCAAACACAGTTGCTGACGTAAATATAGACATGATTGGACGCCGTGATGAATTTCATAAAGAAAGTAACGACTATGTATATTTAATTGGATCTGATTATTTATCAACAGATTTGTACAACGTATGTGAAGATGTAAATAAAAAATTTATAAATACTAAATTGGATTATAAATTCAATGACAAAAAAGATAAAAATCGATTTTACTACCGATCTGACCATTATAACTTTGCCAAAAACGGAATACCTTCAGTTTTTTTATTTAATGGAGTTCACGATGATTATCACAAAGAAACTGACGAAGTTGATAAAATTGAATTTGATGCGTTAACCAAACGAACCCAACTCGCATTTACAATTGCTTGGGAAATAGCCAACAGAAAAGACAAATTAATAGTTGACAAATCTGATGGAAAATAAATAAAATAAGGAGCCTAGAAATAGGTTCCTTTTTTTTTATAAAAAAAAACAAAAAATAATAAAATTATGTTAAAAATAGTTGTTAATTTACAACAACCAAAAAACCAACTATTTACTAATGAAAGAACTAAATTTATCAGAAATTAACGCTATTATCAAAGGAGAAATAATAGGTACAACCTCGTGCATAATTAATTCGCCCGAACAAATTGAATTGGCTACACAACATCAAATTACCTTTATTGGAAATAAAAAATACGAAAAACTTTGGCTAAACTCCAATGCTTCGATAGCAATTGTAAACGAAGATATTGGTATTTTACCCGGTGATAACAAAGCCTTTATTAAGGTAAAAAATGCCGACTTAGCCATGTCGCAAGTACTTGAAATTTTTGCGCCATCATTACCTCAATTTGACGAAGATATACATCCATCAGCCATAATTCATACCAGTTCAACTATAGGAAAAGGATGTAAAATTGGTGCAAACGTAGTTATTGGTGCGCATGTAGTTATTGGTAATAATGTTTATTTATATCCTAATGCTACCGTTTTGGATCACTCAACTATTGGTGATTTTACTACAATTTGGTCAGGAGCAGTAATTAGAGATAGAACCCAAATTGGAACACATTGCTTAATTCATCCAAATGCTACAATTGGCGCAGATGGTTTTGGCTTTAGACCTTGCCCTGAAAGAGGTTTAGCAAAAGTTCCACAAATTGGAAATGTCATTCTTGGAAATTATGTTGAAATTGGGGCTAATTCATGTGTGGATAGAGGAAAGTTTAGTTCAACAATTCTTGGTGACGGATGTAAAATTGACAATTTAGTTCAAATTGGACATAATAGTAAACTTGGGCAATTTTGTATAATGGCTGGAAACAGCGGACTTGCAGGCTCAGTTACCTTAGGAAATGGCGTAATTATTGGCGGAAGCGCATCGATAAAAGATCACGTAACAATTGGCGATGGTGCTATTGTAGGTGCAGGATCGGGTGTAACAGCAGATATACCTGCAAAAACCACTATGTTGGGTTACCCAGCAGTAGAAGCCAGAACAGCCTTAAAACAATGGGCTATTCTTAAACGAATGGCAACCTCTTAAAATATAAGCACAAAAAAAGCCTTGAATTTATTCAAGGCTTTTTATTTAAGGGTGGATGACCGGGTTCGAACCGGCGACTTCCGGCACCACAAACCAGCGCTCTAACCAGCTGAGCTACAACCACCATTTTAACGAGTGCAAATATATTGCAAAAGTTTTATTTTAGCAAAGAAAAAATGAAAAATTTACTTTAAATCTCCTAAACTATTGACAGCCAAATACCTTTCAACTGTAAATCCCTCTGCAAAATCAACTCCAACCAATCTGCCAAGGTCTTGCGCACGGTAATTTACACTATCTAAAAAGTTTTTTGATGTAATTGGCGACTCAGGCTCTTTGGAATTTGGATCAAAAAACTGTGAACTATAAGCCAATATTGAGGCTACCTTTTTGTCCATAAATCCCGTCACATCAACCACAAAATCAGGCGTAATTGTTTCCCATTGAATATAATGATATACCACTTTTGGACGCCAAGCGTTTTGACTTACACCTTCAATTTCTGTTTCAATTCTTCGCAATCCTGACAAAAAACAAGCATCCGAAACCAACTTACTTCCCTTTCCATGATCAATATGTCGGTCCTTAATAGCATTGCAAATAACAATTTCGGGTTGGTACTTACGTATCATTTGAATTACTTTTAACTGACTTTCTTCATCATTTTGAAAAAAACCATCTCGTAAATCCAAATTCTCTCTCACTGAAATTCCTAAAATAGAACCCGCTTTGGCTGCTTCTGAATTTCTAATTTCAACCGAACCACGTGTGCCTAACTCACCACGAGTCAAATCGATTATTCCTACTTTTTTCCCTAACGAAATTTCTTTTGCAATTGTTCCGCTGCAACCCAATTCTACATCATCTGGATGGGCTCCAAATGCTAAAATATCTAATTTCATATCTTTTTATTTAAACAATTTTTTTCATTGTCATTGATTTATTAACCGTTTCTTCAAATTCCTTTTCAGGATTGCTATCTTTTGTAATACCGCAGCCAACATAAAAATGCAACTTATTAGTATCGTATTTTAAACATCGTAAGTTAACAAACAAATCAAAATAATTTAACTGGTATGTTTTTAAATTTTTTTGCCATTCCCCCAAAAAACCTGCGTAAAATTCACGATTATACCCCTCATTTTCAACAATAAACTGTTTTGCGGCCTCTTTCGGAAACCCACAAACGGCAGGAGTTGGATGCAAAAAAGATAAACTATTTTCAACAAAATCAGGGTCAATTTTAGCAGTAATATCTGTTTTAATGTGTGCTAAATTACCCGCCAAAACTGTGTATGGATCAGAAAAAGTTACTTCATCAGCATTCATTTTTAATGTAGCAACTATAAAATCAGTTACTATTTGCTGTTCCATAATTTCCTTTTCAGTCCAAACAATTTGATCTTTATCACAATGTAATTGAGTCCCTGCCAACGAAACCGTACTCAAAACCCCATCATCAACTTTCACCAATTGTTCAGGCGTTGCTCCCATCCAAAAACCTATTTTAGGATGATAAAAAACATACCTAAACGCAGCAGGATAGCACAAAAGTAACCTGTTAAAAACCAATTCAATATCAAAATGAGAAACCAATTGAATTTCTTCCCGTGACAAAACAACCTTGTCAAAAACCTGATTATCAATAGCTTTTAGCGCCAGTTTAACTAGTTCTGTAAAATTAATTTTTGCCTCACTATCACTTTCCGCAGCAACATTATTTTCAGAAAAATAATAATCCGATGCTCCAAGTTTTTCAAAATAAACCGAAGCATGCGCATCAGGAATCATGTATTTTTTTTGAAAATCAAACGAAACAAATGCAAATCCACTCCTTTCATTTGAAAGCGAATACAACTTATCATCCTCCTGAAACAACCCAATTAACGTGTCCGAATTCGGTTTACAATACATCACAAAAGGCTTATTATCAGCAAAATAACGCTTTGCTTTTGCAATTATTTCACTCATCTTTCCTTACGGGGTAAAATCATATTAGTCAACTTACATAACGAAATCAAACGATCCATTTCGTCCACAATCCGAATTTCCCATAAATGAATGCTCCTTCCTTGATGCACAATTTTTGCCGTACAAAAAACAGTACCTTCACGTTTACTTCGCAAGTGGTTGGCACTAATTTCTATCCCTCTCACCTCCTGCTTTTCAGGATTTATAAACATAATCGATGCCGCACTTCCAACACTTTCGGCCAATGCCACCGTAGCACCACCGTGCAACAACCCCATAGGCTGATGCACCCTTGAGTTTACAGGCATTTTAGCAGTCAAAAAACCCTCTCCCGCATCAATATACTCAATTTCCAAAGTCTCCATCAAGGTATTTTTGGACCAATCGGCACACAATTGGAGCACTTTTTCTTTATCAAATGACATAATTCAATTTTTTTGTAAAAATAGTGGTTTTACACCAAATTTACTAAAACAAATAACAATAAATATTTGGGTGTGCCGGCAAAAAAACAAGCCCAAACCACAGCACCGCTCAGGGCTTGTTTTTCGCCGTCGGGCTATCGGCTATATCTTTTGCTCCGCTGCCGCTACACAAAAGGATAACGCCTCTATCCCTCACACAAAATCACGCAAAACAGAAAAATATCTTACAATTGAAATCTTCCAAAAAAATCAACGATAAATGAGTTAATTAGAAAATTAGCGAACTAGCGAATTATAAAATTCGTGGGAAATTTGAAAAACGTATCAAATTAATACTTACCTTTGACGTTAGTAACGAAAAAGAGTATGATTGTTTCATTTAAAGATAAAGAAACTGAAAAAATTTGGAATGGAATTGTTTCAAAAAAACTTCCTAGAGAAATTCAAGATACTGCTAGAAGAAAATTGAGAATGATTAATAATTCAATAGATGTTAATGATTTGAAAATTCCTCCTGCAAATAGACTCGAGAAACTAAAAGGCAATTTGAAAGAATTTAACAGTATTAGAATTAATAATCAATGGAGAATTATTTTCAAATGGAACAATGGAAATGCTTTAGAAGTTGAAATAGTAGATTATCATTAAAATAAAAAAAATGGAGAAGCTAAAAAACATAACACCTGGAGAAATTTTATTAGAAGAATTTTTAATTCCTCTTCAAATTACACAATACAGACTTTCTAAAGATTTAGATATTCCTCAAACGAGAATTTCTGAAATAATTAAAGGTAAAAGACGAATTTCTGCTGATACTGCTGTACGATTGAGTGCCTATTTTGGAAACTCTGCAAAATTTTGGTTGGGTATTCAAAATGACTACGATATAGAAAATGAATTGAACGAAAAACTAAGCGAAGTAAACAGAATAAACAGAATTAGAAAAGAAAAAAACATTGCATAATCGAACAAATAAATTGAAATTGAAATTGCCAATGACATTGCCAATGTTTGTCATTCCGTAGGAATCACATAAATGATTTTTTTTAATATAAAAAACGAAACTAAAAACTGCCATAATAAAATATTTTATTTACATTTGAAAAAATATACAAAACACAAAAATGTTTTGAAATTTTTTGCCAAATAAAAAGTATAAAAAGCGTAAAAAAAATTCGGATATTTAGTAGTAATGCGTCAGGCTAAAAGACGTCACTACATAATAAAAACAACGACAGAAAAAGAAAATAATAATGGCATTTGAACCGGACAAAATAACTAAACAACATATACTTGATGCAGTCAAAAAAATAGACAGTGAGACTATTTCACTTGAACCTTCGACAAAGTTTGATGTAATTGTTAGTGGTAAAGCCTATCCACCAAAGGAAGTAATGCGTTATGCTCATGAATTAATGAATGGCGAGCATATTTGGGAGCGAAGTGGCGGTGAGCCAACTAACAAATATTTTACAGAATTAGGTTTTGAAATAAAAAGTAAATCAAGCACAAATATGAATGAAGTGAGTATCACAGGCAATATTTGGAAATTAGGATGCAATTGGGGAAGCGGTAAACCGAGCTTCTACAACTACATTAAAGAAGAGAGCATTATTATTGGCGTTGAAGACAAAAAATACAGCATTGGCGACTTGATTGTTGTTACAGAAGGACATCAAGTAAAGGCAATCGCAAGAATTAAAGAGAATCCGAAACCTGTTACAAGTAACATAAATCTTAAACCTTCCTTTGACAATCTCGCAATTGAGTATGACACTTGGGTCAACTACGTAAATTCCGAATGGTATGAACTTGAAGAAGATGACATATTTTCATATCAATTACAGCAAGGAATCTGCAAAGTTCAAAATAGAGACATTCGTAATAAGGTTATTGACTTATGGAATAGTAGAAATGCCAATTATTGGATATTTCAAGGCAATCCAAGTGTATTTGATTTCGAAACTGCAATTAAAAATAATTTGTTAGAAGATTGGACTGTTTCAGCTCATAAAGACAAGATAAAAAAAGGTGACAAAGTAATTTTATGGATTTCAGGTAAAAATTCAGGTTGTTACTCTCTAGCAGAAGTAACAAGTGAAGCACAAAACATTACTCAATCAAAAGATTCACACCTATGGAAAACAGAAGACAAAAACCCTCTTAAAGCAGGAATCAAAATCACACATAATATAATTGAAACACCTTTGCTTTGGAGCAAAATAAAGGGAACAAAAGGACTAGAAAATTTGAAAGTTGGTAATCAAGGAACAAATTTCACAGCAACAAAAACTGAGTTCAAAACTATTTTGAGTTTAATAAATAATACAACTGCATCAAATAATAAAGCTGACATGCAAGCAAAAAACATTATCCTTTATGGACCTCCAGGAACAGGAAAGACATACAATAGCATTGATAAGGCTGTTGAGATAGCTTCACCTGAAAGATTTAATTTCAATAATCACAAGGTCAATAAAGGAGTGTTTGACGAATTAAGAAGAAATGGACAAATTGAGTTCGTTACTTTCCACCAAAATTATTCCTATGAAGATTTTGTAGTTGGGATTTCTCCCGATGTTACATCTGGCACTTTGCGTTTTGACAAACGTGAAGGAATTTTCAAACAGTTGGCTGAAAGAGCAAAACAAAATTGGTTAACAGCAACCAACAAGAAAGAAATCACCATTGATTTTAACTTCGTTTTCAATTCCTTCTTTACAAAATTGATTGAGGAAGAAGTAAAGGAAGTTGAAATACCAATGAAAAGCAAAGGATACAAGTTCAAAGTAACATCAATTGACATTGATGAGGGAAGAATAAAGTTTACAAAACAAAGCGGAGGAACAGGACACGACTTGCTTGTAAAAAATCTCAAAGCAATTTATGAGGGAAGTTTGGATTATGGTGTTGAAGGTTTGGGTGTTTATTACAATCCATTGGTTGAACATCTAAAAGAATTTGCCGAAACGCTTGAACCCCAAAATTCAGCAGAAGAGGAATTGAAAAGGTTTGTTTTGATAATTGATGAAATAAATCGTGCTAATATTTCTAAGGTTTTTGGCGAATTAATTACACTTCTTGAGGACGATAAAAGATTAGGAGAAGAAAACGAATTGAAAATTACTTTGCCAAATGGAGAAAAAGAATTTGGCGTACCGCCAAATCTTTACATCATAGGTACAATGAATACAGCTGACAAGTCGATTGCTTTAATTGATATTGCTTTGCGTAGGCGTTTTGAGTTCATTGGCTATTATCCAGAATATGAGATGTTGAATGAAAAAGATTCTTTGCTTCTTAAAAAAGTTAATGAAGCAGTTTTCAAAGAAAAAAAATCAGCTGACTATCTAATTGGGCATGCTTACTTCATGAAAGGACAAACAATTCAAATTGTTTTGCAAAACAAAGTTGTTCCATTGTTGATGGAATATTTTTCAGGTAAAACAGATATTGTTTCTAAAATATTTGCAGACACTAATTGGAATGTAACTTACAATACCACAAATTTCATTTGGGATATTTCACCGAGATAAAATGGCTCTACTCTTTGAATACGGAAAATGGCAGAGCATAAATAACAAAAATGCTTTACACCAAATGCTGAAAGACATTTGGAGGCAACGCATGTTTGTGGAAACGGATTCCGAACTTACAGAAGTTCAAACAGACAATCATTATCAACCATTCATACAGTTTGACGACAATCAAATAAGAGCAAACAATTTTGTTGGCTTCATTCAAAACGGAGATGAAGTAATTGAGATTTATCCGAAAGTATTTCGGCAACATTTACCGAACCCATCAGAGAATGAAAAGATGTTGATGCTTCGCCACATCTTTTATTGGTTTAGCTATTGTAGAAAATGGAACTTCCCTTTTAATCAAGCATCACTTGACACAATTGACGTGGACGAATTTCCGGAACTGATTATAAACTTAATAGCAAATCAGTTTTTAGAAACAGTTTCAAAGCAACCTTTAACAATGTATCAAGAAGTAGAGGAATCGTTGATTACTCCAAGAGGTTCAATAAATTTCAAACGATATATAAACAGTAGTTTATCACACGGTAATTTTCAAAATATCGAATGTGATTATGAACCATTCCTGTTTGACAATAAAGTAAATAGAATAATTAAATATTGTTCTCGGCTATTGATGAAGCAAACAAAGTTTTCAGAAAATTTGCGAAAGCTCCAAGATGTTGTTTTCATCTTAGACGAAGTTGAGGACTTATATTGCACCATACACGATGTTGAAAACATCACTCTCAATACTTTCTTTTCAGATTATTCCAATCTACTTGACAGTTGTAAACTTATCCTTAGCCAACAACTCTATTCAAGTAATACTTACGACCTTTCTCAGTGGTGTTTACTTTTCCCAATGGAATATATTTTTGAAGACTTTCTTGCAGGGTTCTTAGAAAATAAATTTTCAAAAAACTGGAAAATTGAATATCAAAAATCAGACGATTACTTGTCAAATATACCTAGAGTGTTCAACATGCAACATGACATATTTCTTACCGCAAGACATGGTTCAAAACGAAAAGTTATCATTGACACCAAATACAAATTACGCCAAGACAATTTCAAAACAGACCCCAAAAAAGGTGTAGCACAATCAGACCTTTATCAAATGGTTAGTTATGCTTTTAAGAGAGGTTGCACAGATATAATATTAGTTTACCCAAACATTTCGGACGACCTAAATACATCAGACAACTTTAAAATTATTTCAGGTTTTGGTGGAGCAGACGAAATAACAATAACAGCGATGGAGATACCTTTTTCATCATTGACAAATTTTAATAATCTAGATTCAATGTTGTTTGAAACTTTAGAAACACAATTAAACAAATTACTTCAATAACAATGTTGTATTTAGACAGAAAATTAACGACAGACAGAGAAGCCCGAACGCATAACTCGGGTTTGGCAAAAGTGGCGGTTCAGTGCTACGCAGACACATTAATGGTTAATCAAACATTGGTTCTCCGTATCAATATTTTTGGTGAAAATCGCCACCTTCGCCAAGCCCGAAACTGTTATAGGCTATGTTAAACAAAAGACTACCAAGATATGGAAACAATAAAAATAGACAGTTTAGAAAAGTTAATTGAGTTGGTGACAACTGGAGAATTTGGTTGCGGACACGTTGTTTTTCGTGGCGTATCAGACACTAAAAACCATAAACTTATTCCTTCTGTTGGACGAATTGACGAATCAATTTTATGCGGACTGTCAATCGCTGAATACGAACGAGAAACCCTAAACAGATTTAAGTTGAGAGCAAACTCGGAGATTACACCACAACCAAAAGACGATTGGGAATGGCTCGCATTAGCACAACACCACGGCTTACCTACGAGACTTCTTGACTGGACCTCAAGTCCCTTAATAGCATTGTATTTTGCGACCAAACCTGAAATTCAAAATGACGGTAGCTTAAAAAAGTGTAATGATAACGGCGGAGCAATTTTTGCATTTCATACTTGTAGTTATTTGGACACAACTTGTTTGGTCCCTCCGACAGACTTTACTGAGTTCGGACTGTTTTACCCTCCGCATATAACAAGAAGAATAACTGGTCAGTTTGGACTATTTTCAATACAAGCCGACCCGACTAAAGAACTAAATGAAGAAATTGACGAGAACGAAGGAAACTGGATAAAGAAAATTGAATTTAGTTGTGAAACTGCTCAACAAATCCAAAAACAACTTTACATATTAGGCATTAGACACGAAACAGTATTCCCAGACCTTGATGGATTTACATTTGACTTGAAAGTAAAATTTAATGTTACGAGTTGTCATACTGTAAAGAACTTATGTTGGTAGAGAAAAGAAACACAGCCTAAAATCGGACTTTTTTAATCTAAGTTTTTTTATTAAACAACGTGAGTTTTTTTACTTCACTGCTGATAAG
>Ga0247722_10001446_pt1 | contig 13118 bp, 10 predicted proteins | sample MSEWelMarce3H_FC_FD_189094 | JGI IMG/M metagenome (GOLD analysis project Ga0247722, IMG submission 189094) | Subsurface sediment microbial communities from gas well in West Virginia, United States - MSEEL Well Study Marcellus 3H_FC | ecosystem: Environmental > Terrestrial > Deep subsurface >... | reverse complement strand
TGGGAGGAGTGTTAAAACAATATTGAGAGAAAATTAAGCGTATTTTAACAAAAAAATAGATAATTAATAGCAATAATACAGACATATAAAAATTATGATTTAACTTCACAAAAAAAAAGAAATGGAATCTAAAAAACTTTTAATAACTGGTGTTGCTGGGTTTATCGGGTCAAATTTGGCAGATTATTTTGTGAAACAAGGTTATTATGTAGTTGGACTAGATAACTTTTCTACTGGGAAATGGGAAAACATTGCCCACTTATCCCATCATCCTAATTTCACTTTTATTGAAGGTGATATTAGAAATTTTGAAACATGTAGCACTGCTGTCAAAGGTTGTGATTATGTATTACACCAAGCAGCATTAGGTTCTGTTCCGAGATCAATCAATGACCCTATTACATCAAACGATGTGAATATCAATGGATTTCTAAATATGATTACAGCTGCAAGAGACGAAAAAGTAACGCGTTTTATTTTTGCGGCAAGTTCATCTACCTATGGAGATTCAGAAGCGCTCCCAAAAGTGGAAGATATCATCGGAAAACCGCTTTCTCCGTATGCGATTACCAAATATGTCAATGAATTATACGCAGATGTTTTCTCTAAAACCTATGGCATTGAAACAATTGGTTTACGTTATTTCAATGTTTTTGGAAGAAAACAAGATCCAAACGGAGCTTACGCAGCTGCGATTCCAAAATTTGTGTTGCAATTCATGCGTTATGAAAGCCCTGTAATTAATGGCGATGGAAATTTCTCAAGAGATTTCACCTACATTGACAATGTCATTCACATGAACGAATTAGCGATTAATACATTAAACAAAAGCGCGGTCAATCAAATTTACAATACTGCTTACGGTGATAGAACAACCTTAAATGATTTGGTGAAAACAATTCAAAAAGAATTAAGCCTACTAGACCCGAAAATTGCAGATGTAAAAATCATTCACGGACCAAATAGAGTCGGTGACATTCCTCATTCTTTGGCAAGCATTGAAAAAGCAAAAAACTTACTCAATTATGCTCCGAAATTTAACTTGGAAGCTGGATTAAAAGAAGCAATCCAATGGTATTGGAAAAACTTGAAACAAATAGTTTAGGCGTAAGCACCTCCAGCATTCACACATAGTTAACAATGAGTTAAAATAGATAAGCTCACAGGAATAAAACCATAACTTTCTAGTCACGGAAAGGTAATAGAATCCAATCGATTCATTCAAAGATACTTTCGAACTTTAACATTGAAAAAAACACCACATTCAATGATGAATAGTTCAATTAATTCTGAAGCTAAACCAATCCGAATAGGAATATATGCACGCGAAAATAGCTTTTCAGAACGATGGATTGCTTACTGTAAAAACAATAATATTTCCTATAAAACGATTGATTGCCATTCATTGAATGTGATTGAAGAAATCAAAAATGAGAACATTACCCATGTGCTCTGGCATCTTAACCATGCGTCAAATAAGGAACAAACCATTGCTCCCTATTTATTGAATTGTTTAGAAGAAATGGGGATCGGAGTTTTTCCCAACTATGCAACTCGACAACATTTTAACGATAAGATTGCACAATACACCAAAATGATAGCAATCAATGCTCCGATGATACCAACATACATCTACTTCGATAAAAATGAAGCAAAAAATGCGCTCAAATCAGTTGATTTTCCAATTGTCAGTAAATTAAAAGGAGGGGCTGGTTCTACGTCAGTGAAACTGATACATTCAAAAAAAGAAGCACAACAATTCATTGAAAAAATGTTTAGCGAAGGGGTTGGAGCTACTCCCAAGGTGTTTGAAAACATGGATCAAAAACTAAGACTCACAAAAAAAATAAAGAATCCTTTGCGGCTCTTAGCAAAAATTAAAAAGCATTTGAAAGATGTTGCAATTGAAAAAAAATCAAATGCTGTGGAACGAAATTATGTGTTATTTCAAAAATTTCTTCCAAAAAATGATTTTGACACTCGAATTATAGTGGTAGGAGATAAAGCGTTTGGAATTCGACGATGGAATAAGAAAAATGATTTTAGAGCTTCTGGAAGTGGATTAATTGATGCAGATCCAACAAAAATTGACCGACAGCTAATTCAACTTGCATTCAATGTGAATGAACAACTTAAAATGCAATCAGTTGCATTTGACTTTATTTACGATGAAAACAAAGAGCCAAAGATCATTGAATTCTGCTTTGGTTTTACAACAAAAGCATACGATATCTGTCCTGGATACTGGAAAAAAGACGGTGAATATATTGAGGAACAATTCAATCCACAAGAATGGATGATCCAACAATTAATTGAAAAATAATTGAATTGGAACTTAAAGAATTACTTCACGAACGTACAAACTTAGATGCAGTAATTATTCTACTATATTTACTGGGAGTGTTTATTATTTCACATAACTACTTGAAAATTGGTAGAAAACACTTTAATTTGGTTTTGTGGATCGGAATTACGCACATTTTCTTTACCTTACTTTATTATTCAATTACATTAACAAGTGCTGCTGATGCAATCGGATACTATCGAAGAGTATACTTTGTGTTTAACACATGGAAAGATACACTAGGTGATAGTTTTGGTCAAGGTGCAAACTTCATCTATTTTGTACTCTACCCATTGGTTAACTTTTTAGAAATCAGTTATTTTGGGTGTTTTTTTATTTTTTCATTTGTAGGATTCATTGGTTTTAAATTACTGTTTGACATTGTACTAAAAATTAATGAAAATGTATGGACCAATAAATTCATGTTTTTTTTGCTCCCAAACCTCCATTTTTGGACGGTAGGAATTGGAAAAGATTCTTTATACTTTTTTGCACTTTGTGCGTTTTTAAATGCTTATTTCTTTAATAAAACCTTTCGCAGTTATATAATTCCTTTTATTATCATTGGCTTAATTAGAATTCATATTCTATTATTCATTGCTGTTGGTTATATGTTAGCGAACACCTTCCAAAACAAATCAAAATCAAGGAGTTATAAAATAGCAGTTATCATGTTTTTTGCAATCTTAAGTTACGTAGTCTTTCCGATCTTGAAAGACCGCTTAGGTGGAGATGAATCTACCTCTGTAGATGAAAAAATTGAAAGAATGCAAAATGCAAACATGAATGGGGATTCAGGGGTAGACCTTTCAAATTCTCTTTTAATTGTCAAATGGTTGGCATACATGTACCGTCCGTTGTTTTACGATGCAAAAAACGTTTTAAGTTTATTGGCTTCTTTTGAAAACGGTGTATATGTGTACATGTCTTATAATTGCATAAAAATGATGCGTTTCATCAAGAAATACACAGAAATTGAATTTTTCTTTTGGTTTTGCTTTTTCATAATGATGACAATTTCATTGCCATCTGCGTATTTGCTCTCGAACCTTGGGATTGCGATGCGACAAAAAACAATGGCTTTTCCTTTTTTTCTAAGCCTTTATTTTTACTTGGTTAGCACACATGAAAAAATAAATAATAAACTAGATCAAAATCGTCTACTCAGTCAAAAAAATTAAGAATAATAAAACTTACTTCTACAAATATGAAAAAAGAAAAAATTGCGATAATGGCTTTAAGCATGGGAAGTGGGGGCGCTGAAAAAGTAATTAGTCTGTTATTACCTCGATTAGCAGAGCTTTTTTCAGTGACATTGATTTTATTTACAAAAAATGAGCATTTCAATATTCCTGAAGAAATAAACGTGCACTACCTTACTTCCTCTAAGAAGCAATCTTTAACAGATAAGATCACGGATTACCCGAAAACTTTCATACGATTCTATCGCATTATTAAACAACAGAATATAACAACTTCAATTTCATTTTTAACACGACCAAATTTGTTAAATTGTTTGTTGAAAATGAGCATTCCAAATGTAAAAGTAATCGTCAGTGAACGTTGCTATCCTTCCATTGCTTACGCATCATCAAAATGGAGATTTCGATTATACAAAATTTTACTACCTATTTTTTACAACAAAGCGGATGCGATCTTTGCTAATTCAAACTTCATTGCTGATGACTTGAACACAAATTTTTCAATACGCAAAAAAGTGCATGTCATATACAATCCCGTAGCTTATTCTGAAGAGGTAACAATCAAAAATTTCGATACATCTAATCCATTAAAAATGGTAACAATTGGTGCAATGACTCCAATTAAAAATCAAAAATTAATCCTTGAAGCCTTAAAAATTGCAAGTGGGAAATTTGAACTTACATTGATTGGAGATGGAATATTAAAAGAAGAGTTGATTTTGCAAAGTAAAAATTTCCAAAACATACGATTTACGGGGAAAATTAACACGGTTAACGAAGAATTAGTAGAACACGATGTGTTTGTACTCACTTCAAATTCAGAAGGGTTTCCAAATGCGCTTTTAGAAGCAATGGCTGTAGGAAAAGCTGTGATAGCCACCAATTGTTTATCTGGACCACTTGAAATACTCAACAACAACATTTCAATTAACTTAAAAAATGGTGAATTTTTTCCTGCTCAGTACGGTATATTAATCAACATAAATGATGTGCATGCGTTAAAAAATGCCATTCATTACCTGTACAACAATCCTGAAGTCGTCGAAAATTATGGTAAACTAAGCAGAGCTAGAGCAAAAGACTTCAATATTGAAACAACGATACAACAATTAACAAATTTAATGAGAGAATAAAATGGGCTTGAAAGATAAAATTTATGCGCATGCACCAAATGTAGTACAAAACCTTCTAATTTCATTATTCAACAGTATAGCCTACAAAGACAGGTACGGGAAACACTACAAACAATTTTTAAAAGTCTATTCTAAAAATAAAGTATTATCAATAAAGGAATTAAAAGAATTACAAAAGATAAAATACGAAGAATTTGTTTCGTTTACTTTAAAAAAAGCACCATTCTACAGTAAATTTTACCAAAAAATCAATTCTCCAACTAAAATTGAAAATATAAAATCGCTTCCAATATTAACAAAGGAACTATTACGAAAAAATTGTGAGGAAATATATACAATACCAAAGAGCAAAGCTGTTCTATCTAAAACTGGAGGCACAACAGGGGTAGCGTTAGAAGTAAGATTCACTAAAAAAGATGTAGAAGAACGTTTTGCTATATTGGATCATTTCCGGAAGAATTATGGTTACAAATTAGGTGAAAAAACAGCTTGGTTTTCAGGAAAAACATTACTCAATGAGAAAGACATTCGAAAAAATAGGTTTTGGAAATCAGATTATTTGTTTAAGGTGAGATATTTTTCAACGTTTCATATTTCTGAGCACACAGCCAAATATTACTTAGAAAGCTTAATTTTATTTAAACCGAAATACATCATTGGATTTCCCTCAAGTTTAGTGGAATTAGCAAGAATGGGGAAAAAGTTAAACATAGATTTCCCAATTAAAATAAATGCAATTTTTGGAACCGCAGAAACAATTACTGAACAACTTAAATACGAACTAGAAACTTACTTTAAAACTAAAGTTTTAAACCAATATGCTTCCTCTGAGGGCGCCCCTTTTATTGTAGAATGTCCTTTAGGAAATCTTCATCTCGAGCTACAAAGTGGTGTATTTGAAGTGTTAGATGAAAACAATTTACCGTGTAAAAAAGGAAGATTAATAATTACTTCCTTTTCAACACACGGTACCCCATTAATTCGTTACGACATTGGAGATGAAATAGAACTATCAGATGCTACTTGTACCTGTGGAAACAATAACCCTTTGGTAAAAGAAATTTTAGGCCGTTCGAATGATTATCTACTTTCACCAGAATACGGAAAAATTAACTTAGGAAATGTTTCTAATACATTGAAAAATGTATCAGGAATCATCAAAATGCAAGTCATTCAAGAAGAAATCAATTCAATTGATATAAAAATTTGCATTGACCCAAATCAATATTCATTGAACGACGAAAAAATATTTCTTCAAAACTGGAGAGAACGTATGGGAAATCAACAAAATATAACCATCACTATTGTTTCTGAAATTTCTAATGAAAAAAGTGGAAAATTCAAAATGGTTATAAATAAATTAATGAAATAATTATAATCTTCCTCGATGATATTTTATCAATCCTCCCCCCCTATTTCAATGCGTAATGCATATTCTAATTTAGATATAACAGTGAGGTAATAATAAATTGAAACAATCATCACAAAGGATAAATATTGAGTTAAGAACTAGATTGTACTTTAGATAAGTAAAAGCAGCTTATCAATTTCTTATGCACAAATTAATTCGTGTGACGACTTTACCCATTTCGATGGAGAAATTGTTGGAAAACCAACTTGAATTCATGAAATCTCATTTTGACATTACTGCAATAGCATGTAGTGAATCTGAAGGGACATACTTGGAGGAATATGGTCGAGAAGTTGGAATAAAAACACATACAATAGAATTTACACGTGCAATTACACCTATTCAAGATTTAAAAACGATACTAAAATTATACAAATTCCTTAAAAAAGAAAAACCAGAAATCATTCATTCTCACACTCCTAAAGCGGGTATGGTAAGTATGATTGCCGCTAAATTAGCAAGAGTACCCATTCGTATACATACTGTGGCTGGATTACCCTTAGAAGAAGCTACTGGAATGAAAAAAATTCTCCTAAAATCAATTGAGAAAATTACTTATGCTGCAGCTACAAAAGTGCTTCCAAATTCAAACGGATTAAAACAAACACTCCTTGAGTTTAATTTATGTCCTGAGAAAAAAATTAACATCATAGGAAAAGGAAGTTCGAACGGCATCAATACGGACTATTTTGACCCAGAAAAGATATCACAAGGTGAAGTAAATAATTTAAAAAGTGAACTCGGCTTAACGGGAGATGAAACGATACTGATTTACATTGGTCGATTAGTGAAAGACAAAGGAGTGAATGAATTAATCACTACGTTTGATTCAATTTCAAAATCTCACCCAAACTGCAGGCTTTTATTATTAGGGTATTACGAACAAGAACGTGATCCATTAAACGAAGATACAGTTCGAGTGATTAATAAAAATAATGCAATTATTGAACTTGGATTCATAAAAGACATTCGGCCTTATCTTTTACTTTCTTCATTTTTGGTCTTCCCGAGCTACCGCGAAGGTTTTCCAAACGTAGTACTTCAAGCAGCGGCAATGCAACTTCCTGCAATTGTAACAGATATCAATGGCTGCAATGAAATCATTCAAAACAACAATAATGGGCTCCTTATTCCTAAAAAAAATTCGGAAGCTCTCAAAGAAGCTATGCTTCACCTCATTGAAAATAAATCTGTACGAGATACCATGAAATTATCAACGAGAAAATTCATTCAAGAAAATTTTTCAAGAGAAATTATTTGGAACGAATTATTGAAAATGTATACTTCTGAAATTAAACGAATCCATGAAAAATAAAAAAATTCTAATAGCTGGTACAGGAGGATTTGCAAAAGAAGTACTCTGTTTAATTGATGATTTAGGATTACTCGATAAAGTTGAAGCGTTTATTGAGCCAGACTTTATCTTCGAAAATTACTCAAAACCGTTAAATATTCATGGAATACCTGTAAAACCGTATTCTTATTTAAAACAAAAAAAACACCTTGTAACGGTAGCAATCGGTGAATCTAAAATTCGTGAAAAGGTAGTAAAAGAACAATTACCAGCAAACACCAATTATGTTACGCTTATTCATCCAACAGCAATCATTTCTAAATGGAATAAAATTGGAGATGGTGCTATAATATGCGCCGGTACCATCATCACATGTAATGTAACGATTGGTAGATTTGCCCATTTAAACTTACAAACTACAATCGGTCATGACAGTGTAATTGGAGATTATTTTACTTCCGCGCCAAGTGTAAACATCAGTGGAAACTGTACAATTGACAATCATGTATATTTTGGAACTGCAGCGGTTATCAAACAAGGGCTTTCAGTTGCAAAAAACTCAACCATTGGAATGGGAGCAATTGTAACAAAAAACATTCAAGAAGAAGGGCATACTTTTGTAGGTAACCCCGCAAAAATATTACTTAAAAAAGAACCTACTATCTTAATCAACCAATTAAAAATAAGTTAAAGAATACTTTAAAAAAAAATCCGTTGGAAAACAACGGATTTTTTTCATGAAAAATATTGAAGCTATTCTACAAATTTATCAGTATATAACTTTTGTGAATTATTCTTTAATCAATTTACGAACAACTCTATTCCCTGCATTTTCTATTTCCAATAAATACATTCCTGGATATAAATCAGCAACATTCATTTGAGTCTCAAAAGTTCTTGCATTTCCATCCAATTCCTCTGATTGAATCAACTTTCCAGAAAAATCAATCAATCGAACATTGATTTTACCAGTGATACTTGTAGCAGCAAATGTAACAGTCAAAGTTTCTTTCAATGGATTTGGATAAACATTCAACGCCGAAATTGAATTACCAGCTGTTAAGTTTAATGTTTTAACCAAATAAACGGAAGAACAGTTGGAAGTATATCCTTTTACTTTTACTGTAAAACTTCCTAAATCATCCCCTGTGAAATAAGTGAATTTATACACGCTATCCAAACTTATTTTCCCTTTAACTTTCCAAACATACGTAGAGTCTTTTCCTCCAAAATATTTTTTATTAAATCCAGAAAGTGAAAGCATGTGATTCGATCCAATAGTTAAAGAATTCATACGAGTTAATTCTACTTCTCCATTGTTATCAGGTGTTGGATTCGTTGAAGTAATTGAAGGTGTAATGTCGTATGAAATAATTGGATAAATTAAATAATCCCAATCAATTAGTTCTCCAGTCCCCCCAGAGGTAAAACCAGTCCCTGTAGTGGCAGATGGTAATGAATTCTCAAAATAATCAATATTGCGTTGTGTTTTACCAGCCGTTGTTACAAATCCCATAGCTTCTCCATAACCATCATTTAAAACAGTTGAATTGGTAGCATAAATTCTTGGACGAACTGCATCAGATTGGGCATTCACAACTGAAATTGAAAAATGTCCGTCAATCTTAGTAGTTTTAGAAAATTGTACGGTGTAGAAAGTATCTTTAAGTACCATTACCTCAGCAGAATCAATTCGTTTTAAGGGATGAAAATCAAACTCATCTGCAGTTTGTAAGTACACTTTCACTTTCATTGGTGCAGTTGCTGGTGTATATTTATTCAACGAAAAATTTTGAGCTGACATACGAACAACAGCACCACTCACATCGATTTGATCCTTATTGATAAAACTTTGCGACACACCTTCTTTTAGCTTTAATTTCCCTAAATAATTAACACTGTCATTTTTCCCAGCATTAAGAACTAATTTAGATTTATAATTCACATACTTAATCGTATCAGTACATGTTTGCGCATTTCCAATAGTTACCAGCCCGATACATGCAATGATTAATTGTAATTTTTTTTTCATATTTTTCGATTAATTTAATTTACAGATTCTAAACCTTCATTAAACAAAGAAAGCGGGTCCTAGAACCCGCTGACTTTGCATGAAGAAACTCGTTCTTATTTTTCAGTTTTGATCGCTTTAATGTTTTCTACGAAATCACCTTGCTTCACAGTAACTGTATAAATACCAGGAGTTAACTCTTCTCCTAAAGCAATTCTTGAAACATTTGCAGCTTCAACTGTAGTTGATTCAACAACTTTTCCAGTTAGGTCTGTAATTGCAACTTGAACTGCTTCATTACTTTCTCTGTCTAATCCAATAGCAAACGTTGTGTTGAATGGGTTAGGGAAAGCAACTGTAGTAGTTGTATTTTCAGTAATGAATGATGCATAGTTTTTAACAAAAGTTGCTTTTGCACTCAATGCACTCCAAACTCCGTCAAATTGGTATTGAACCGCCATTTTGTAAGTTCCATTTTTACCTGCTCCTTTTGTAGCAGCGAAATGATCAAAAACAGTCCAGTTAGACAAACGTGTTACCTCACCAATTTGTTCATCAGAAGTATTGTACAAGAAAACTTTGTAAGCAGTTGCTCCATAAACTTTTTCAATTTGAACCGCTTGAGAAGCAGTAGTCAATGTTGCTCCAGCATTTAAGAAACCAGCAGTTGGCAAAGCAGCAACAGTTACAGGACATGCAGCACTTTCAGTCGTCCAAACACCATCCGCTTTAACTTTAACACTTACGTTATAAGTTTCACCATATTTAGCCAAAGCAGGATTTTTCAAGAAAAAAGAACCGAACTTGAAGTAGTAAGAAGCTAATTCAACAGAGTCCTTCAAACCAGATACATTTTCTACAAAGAAACGGTAATTAGTTGCACCATATACTCTATCAGCAGATACTAAATCGTCAAATTTATTCAATGTAGACTCACATACAGCAGACTTAATAGTAGTGTTAGCAGATGGAGTAGTTACATTGTAAGCTGTACCGTAGTTTTGCACAATTGCACCATAAATAGGAGCAACTTGAACTGAATAAGTCGTTCCGAACTTCTTGTTTGAAGTTAATTTATAGAAGTAGAAATAAGATGAAGTAGCATCATAAATCTCTTCAGCAGAAGTATTCACGTCAGTGATTTTGAAACGGTAACCATTTGCACCAGAAACTGCGTCTACAAATACTGGAGTGTTCAATGCTGCAATTGTAGTACCTCTCAAAGCAGCTTTTAATGCTGTTGCTGGCAACGTTTTTACAACTGAAGAAATTGCGCTATGTGTAAATTGAGATCCTGTTAAAGCAATAGAACCAGTTGCAGGTCTATAATCAGGAGATGTAAAGTTGTAAGGAGTTGTTAAAATTCCAGCTGTAGAAGCAGGAAGAGTATCATTTGCATTTCCTAATGAAGTCAATACAGCAACTCTGTTAGTTGCAACATCAGACAATTTATTTGTTGGGTAACCAGCAATTACGTTACCAGCAACAACAATAGCACCTGATTGTAAGTTAGCCTCAGCTTTTGAACCGTCAATGAAGAGAGCAGTTTTAGCATCCATCAAAACAGAATTTAAAACTTTAATACTTGAATTTCTTCTTAAACGACCGTTTCTTTTGTGATTAGAATTTACTGATGCAGCAACGTCTCCTCTCAATGGCCCGATCACTGTCATATTAGAAAAAATAGGCGCCGTTCTTGGATTTGCGTCAGTACCTCCACTATCATTGTCAGACTCAAATGAAGAAGAACCAGAAACGTCAGCTAAATTAGGATCTCTTAAAGCCAATCCAAATTGAATATTTCCTCTGTATCCATTATCTGTATCAAAATCATCATCCAAACATCTGTATGAAACTAAATTTTTAGCATTCACTGTTCCACCAAACCACTCAAATGAATCATCTTGGTTGTAAGAAACTTGGATATTCTCTATCACAGTAGCTGAACCAACTGAACCCATTGTCAAACCATTGATTTCTTGATTCGTTTGTAATGGAAAACCAGAATACTCAATACGTACAAATTTCAACGATCCTGAATTATCTGCATCATCACTTCCTCCATATTGAGAATCATCACTCACAGTCAATCCTTCGATGTTACCTACACCACCAGATCTGTTGTTTGTCGCTTTTCCTAATAATACTAATCCTCCCCAGTCTCCAGCATTCCTTAAACCTGGAGCTTTATCAGAAGTAAATACAATTGGAGAAGTACTTGTTCCGTTTGCGTAAATTTTAGCACCACGTGTAATCACTAAACAAGCTCCTGCTGCATCACCCATAATTACAGTTCCTGCACCAATTTTAAGAGTAGCATTGTTTTTTACATACACCGTACCTACCAACTTATATATTTTTGAAGAAGTCCAAGTTGTGTTAGCTGTAATGTTTCCAGTAATTGTAACTACTTCCTTATTAGTTGGATTGTAATCTGTATTTTGTGGATCCCAGTTAGTCCATCCATTAGTCCATTGTGCAGTTGGAGCAGGAGCAAATGCACCACGGTACTTAGTTGGTGTAAAATACTGACTTTGAGCCATTGCGGCATTTGCCATCAAGACAAACAATACCGACTTGTAAACTTTTTTCATACTGTTCAATTTTTAATTAATTGTTCGGTACAAATTTGAGACAGATTTAAAGAAACTAGATTAAATTCAATTTAAGCATTTAGCAATTAATCATTAATCAAAATAAAAAATAAAAGCTTAACTTTCAGGTATATAAATTAATTTATAAGCTTTTACAAAAATGAATTCAATTGGATTCTCTCTTTAAATATTAAACCAATGTTAACTGGTAACAATTCCTTAAAATGAAAAAGGTACTTTACTTTGAAAATGAGAATAAATAAAAGAAATTCTTAAATGAAGATACGAATCAACAAAAAATGGGAGCTTTATTTTTGAATTCGTAGTACAATTAAAAACCAATAAAATCGATCAAATATTATTTATCGTTACTACATAGCTTAAGTATGGATAGTGTATGGGAACTGTATGGCTAAAGTACTGAGAACAGCAAAATAATTCAAAACAAATCATTCACGCATGTTTCAATTAATTTGATAGTAATTGAACAGATTTTCAATGGAACAAAAATGGCACCTAAAAAATAGAGGTGCCATTTTAATGAGTTGAGGTTTTTGCGACTGTCTTTAATAATCAGTTGGTGTTGGGTGAAAATATTCAGCTTTAATACCTCCTCCTGCAGAAATCAGTGCTGAATTTTCAACATCAAATTGAATGGAAATGTAATCTCCAGTTTGCAATTCGATCGGCTCTTCAGTTAGGTAATGAACCAAATCAGACAATCCCTCATTGTGACCGATGATAAAAACATCCGAAGTAGTTGCCAACGAACTAACAAATTGGACCAAATCCTTTGCTGAAGCAAGATACAATTCATCTTTATAGTTTACTTCTTTCTGAATTGCTTTAGAAAAAGTACGTGTAACTGTTTCTCTCGTGCGTGCGCTACTTGAAGAATAATACACACAATCTTCCAATAATTGTGCATTAAAAAAATCAGCCAATAATTTTGATTGCGCTACCCCTTTTGGTAACAACTTTCGATCAAAATCTTTTCCAGTTGGAGTCATTGTTTCTGTTTTACAATGACGCAATAAATGTAGTTTCATAAAGCTATATTTTTAATAATTATTCAATACTGTGATACAACAAAATTAAGAATTGATCATTAATGTCGATCATTCAACTC
>Ga0247722_10001445_pt1 | contig 13122 bp, 11 predicted proteins | sample MSEWelMarce3H_FC_FD_189094 | JGI IMG/M metagenome (GOLD analysis project Ga0247722, IMG submission 189094) | Subsurface sediment microbial communities from gas well in West Virginia, United States - MSEEL Well Study Marcellus 3H_FC | ecosystem: Environmental > Terrestrial > Deep subsurface >... | reverse complement strand
CAATAAAGGCTTGGGAGCTAACGCTCGCGCCAATGCAACACGCTGTTGCTGACCGCCTGATAATTGATGCGGATATTGCTCAACAAAAGCCTCTAGTTTTACCAAACTGACTAACTCGGCAACGCGCGCCTGACGTTGTTTGGCTGGCCATTGTTGCAAACCAAAAGCGATATTTTGCGCTACGGTTAAATGCGGAAATAACGCATAATCTTGAAACACCATGCCACAACGCCGTTGATGAGCAGGTATTGATTGTTTGGGCTGACTTAATAATTGTTGCTGTAAAGATATTTGCCCTGTTTGAATCGGCTCAAAACCTGCAATAGCGCGTAATACTGATGTTTTACCACAACCTGACGCACCCAATAAACAGGCAATTTGTCCTTGCTCTAACTCAAAACTCAGTTGTTTAACCACGGTTTGTTGTTGATAAGCAATACTGATGTTGTCAACGGACAATAAAATACTCATGATGTTTTGTTTTCGCTATGGTGTGTAATTAACCAAACAGGCACTAAACCCACCAACACCAATAACACCGCAGGTAAAGCGGCTTGTTGCCACTGGCCTTCGGAGGTCATTTCAAAAATGCGTACTGCCAAAGTATCCCAACCAAAAGGCCGCGTCATTAAAGTAATCGGTAATTCTTTCATCACATCCACAAATACCAATAATAACGCGGTCAATAAACCGCCTCGCATCATCGGAATATGCACCGCCGACACCAAACGCCAACCTGTATAACCCAAACTACGCGCTGCGAGCTCTTGATTAGGACTCACACGCTCTAAGGCACTTTGGGTGGGTTGTAAGCCAACGGCCAAAAATCGGACTAAATAAGCAAGCAGCATCACCACTAATGTCCCTTTAAAAATCGCACTTTGACTCAAAGCAAACTGTTCAATCAGATAATTATCTAAGCCTGCAATTGGCACAAAAATCCCTACAGCTAATACTGCACCTGGAATGGCATAACCCAAACTACTGGCTTTTACCATCAACGAAATATGTGCTTGCGGCAAACGGCGTTTACCATAAGCCAATAACAACGCGACACCAACCACCAACAACGCCGCTAATACCGACAATGTCACCGAATGCCCCACAAAACCCCAATAACGACTATCTAAATCTTGACGGCTTTGATATGCCCATACCATCAATTGCACCAGTGGTATGACAAAAGCAATCGCTAATACACTGGCACAAGCAAGGCTTGCTGCAATGGCACGCCCACCTGTTAAGGCAACAGCATAATGTTGGCTATGCCGACCTGTTGCCGTATAACGTCGCGCACCGCGCACTGCTTGCTCTAGTATCATTAACACAAACGCGATTAACACTAAAATGGACGCTAATTGACTGGCAGTATTGAGTGAAAATAAAGCAAACCATGCTTTATAAATAGCAGTGGTAAAAGTATCAACATTTAAAATCGACACTGCACCAAAATCGGCCAAGGTTTCCATCAAGACCAATAACGCACCTGCGGCAATCCACGGTCTAGCCATAGGCAAAGCCAAACGCCAAAATCCTTGACGGCGTGACAAACCCAAACTCTGACCCGCCTCAAGCGCACGATTACCCATGGTTAAAAAAGCATTACGCGCCAACAAATACACATAAGGATAAAAGGCTAACGTCATGACCCAAATTGCACCCGTTACTGAGCGCATTTCGGGCAAATATGACTCAAAACCGACATCACGCGCAAGCTGACGCAACGCACCACCATAATCAAACAAACCACTTTGCACAAAGGCCAAAACATAGGTGGGTATGGCCAAAGGCAACATCAACGCCCACGCAAAATAATTTGCAGCAGGAAACTGATACATGGCGGTTAACCATGCCAAACCTACGCCCAACAACACAGTTAAGCTTAAAGTGCCTAAACCCAAATACACTGTATTACGCACCAAATCGGGCAACACATACCCGCGTAAATGCGCCCAAATTTCGGGGTCGGGTGACCATAAAGAACTTAACACCACCACCAAAGGTAAACAAACTAAGGCAGTCAGAGCATAAATGGTCAGCCGTAATAACATTAACGATACCCTGCTCTATCCATTAACATCGTGGCTTTGGCTTGTAACTGGCCTGCTTTATCGACATTGATGACACTTTGTTTAAATGTTCCCCATGCGGCAACAGTCGCATCGGTTTTAATAGTCGGATTAACAGGATATTCTAGGTTGCTATCGGCAAATAAATTTTGTGCTTTAGCCGATGATAGCCACTCTAAAAGTTTAATGGCTTCGGCTTTATTTTTGGCATATTTGGTCACACCTGCACCTGCCACATTAACATGCACCCCATCTAGCTGGCCTTTAACTTTTTGTTGATTTGGCCAAAAGGTTTTGACAGCAATATTCGGCTGCTTTTCGGCTAAACGTCCAAAATAATAAGTATTGGCAATACCTACCGCACACGGAGCTTGTGGGTCGGCAATGGCTTCTAATAACTTAGTATCATCCGCAAACGGCACAATCGGCAAATTGCTCACCCAACCTTTGACTATTTGCTCGGTTTTGGCTTCGCCATGTGTGGCCATTAACATCGCCACCAAAGATTGGTTATAAACTTTTTTAGAGGTGCGTAAACACAATTTATCTTTAAAAGCGGGCTTGGCCAAATCTTCATAACTTGATAAAGCTTTTACATCAATTTTGTTAGGGTTATAAAACATCGTTCGCGCACGCACCGATAAACCAAACCATTGTTGTTTGGGGTCGCGTAAATGACTTGGCACATTTTTTTGTAAAGTGGCTGATTTAACAGGCTGTAATAAGCCCAAATTCGCCGCTTGCCACAAATTACCTGCATCAACAGTCAACAAGATATCGGCAGACGTATTTGCTCCTTCACTTTGTAACCGCGCCAACAACGGGCCTTCTTTATCCGTAATAAATTTAACTTCTACACCTGTCTCTGCTTTATAGGCATCAAATAAGGGTTTGATAAGTTGCTCATTACGCGCTGAATACACCACCACTTCGGCAGCAGAGACATAACTAGCACTCATGGTCGCTAACACTAAACTCGCATTTAACAAAAGATTTTTCATCATACCGCCTCAAACAATAGAACCATAAAAGTTAATGATAATAACTCTCATTATATTATAATTATGTGAGTAATTGTTATCCCAGTTCTATCATTCCCACACGATATAATTGCTTAAAGCCTGCTTGAATACTTTGTAATAACGCATCAGGCGCACCCATCACTTGTAACTGCTGCAAAATCTGCTGCACACTCATCGTCCCGTTGACATATTCAAACAACGAGGCGAAACCTTCGGCCAGTTCTAGCGTTTGATGCTCAATCTGTGGCTCACACAACGACATCACCACCACTTTAGCCTGCACCACCAACAAACGATTGTCATTTTTTTGCCATAACAATTGACGTGCTGTGGCAGATAACGGCGTTTTATTAAGCTGTCGCCATAACTCCGCGCCCAAACATGGACACAAGGCTTGTTTAAGTTGTGCATAAGAAACAGGTATTAACGAAGCACTGACATAAGCCGCTAAACTGATAGGCTTAGTCAACCAATGGTCGTCAATCGACAAGGGTTTGGCTTGATATTGCTCTTGCAACACGCTGTACTTTAATAAACGACTGGTGCTGACCATGCCCAATTCGGCATCTAAAATCGCGACTATCAACGATAATTCTTGTAAAGAAACTAAAGGTTGAGCAATCAGGGCTTGGCGTAAACGTGTCCCAAAAACCACTAAACGGTCATTCGGTGCTTGGCGCATGGTGTGGCTATCGACCAAACTTTTCACCAGTAACAAACCACCTTGCACCGAAGATAACAAACTAAAACTTAACGGAAAAGCACGACACCATTGTGCCAAAATCAAATCAATCCGTACTCGTGCATCTAAAGCCAAAGCATGAGCTTGAATCACGGCAAAATCGGCCAACTCTTGGGTGTCTAAGCGATAATTTTGTAAGGCTTTGATTGAGTGCTGACTAAACTGCTCGCGTAACGTGGCATCAAATAACAAATCAAATAAGGCGCGTTCTTGTTCGGCAAAATGATGTGTTTTGAGATTCAAGCCCTCACCCCGCCCCTCTTCCACAGGGAGATGGGGTTCTTGTTTTTGTTGCACAAATGGCTGTCCTTGCACCACCGCCACCAACTCGGGATTACTACTTAGCTCAATAATCAACTGTCTAATTTTTGCTAATACTTGCAAAATCTGTTGTTCATCACTCACCCCTTCACACTCATAACATACCGCTTTTAAATTGGGTAATTTAGGCAATATTTTTTTAAACATTGTCCATGTTGGTTCCACAATAGCGCATTCATGGGCATCCACATACACCGCACCATTGTCATCTTGCCGCACTCGCCCTCCTGCAATATGTACCTCAATCACTCGTTCGGCAGGAAAGTCTGACCATTCATCCAACACGCGTTTATTACTGGCCATTTCATAAGACACCAAATGCCCCATATCCAACAAAATAGCACAGTCTGCTTGTGTGGCTAAATGACCAAAAAATTGCATTAAAGGCATTGTTCCTACCACAAAGGTCATTGGTGGAGGTTCAATGGCAACAGGAACAGGCATAAACGCTTGCACTTCTTGCACACGCTCAATCGCTAATTGCAAAGAGGCTTGGTTTAAAATGGGGGGAACAAAATAGCCTAATTGTGTAGAGTAACTTTGTCCACCTTGCCAAAAACAATAGGCACAATCTTGGGCAAACCATGCCGAATTGACGGTGCTGATATGTTGGGCTGCGCTTTGTAACCATGCGCTGTCGTTGGCAAATGAGCCACAAAAATTGATATACGAAGGGTGATATAAAACGGGTACACCTGCTGCATGAATGTGCTTAACGTGTGGCAATACACTTTGCACGTCCACCAAGCCAGCATATTCAATAAAAGACGCGCCTTGCGGATGTGTGGCTAAGGCAACAGGGTCAGGCTTTGAGGCTAAACTTAGGCTTAGACCTACACCTAAAGTGGGGAGTTGAGATAGGGTCATATTATTGTGCTTTGAGAGGATTGCTTTTAATTTCAGTTTATCATTAGGGGCTGTTGATATTTTACTTTTTAACTGGATTTTTATAAAAATAATATTTTTCACAACTCCCATTAAATATCCAATGCACCTAAACAAGGTAAGCAAATAGAATAATCAAAAAAAGCTTCTTACTTTGTATTTACGCTTCACTTTTTTTAACTGCTTCGTCATATCCTCAAAATGATTTCTATAAAAGCTAAAAGACACAAGATTTTTTAGGGTTGAGATAGTGCTTGGCAGGCTTTGCAATCTATTATATGAAGAATCAATATCATTTAATAACTGTAACTTACCAATATCCTCAGGTAATGATTCTAATTTATTTTGAGAGGTATATAACTTTTCTAAGTAGCTTAATTGGCAAATCGTATCGGGTAAGTTTTTTAACAAGTTTTTCCTAACATTAAGCTCTTTTAAATGGCTTAAATCACCAATAGACTGCGGTAAAACTGTCAAAAGATTTCTTGATAATACAAGACTTTTCAATCTAAGCAACTTACCAATTGATAGTGGCAATGATGCTAATCTATTACTGCGTGCATCCAATACTTCAAGATGAGTCAGTGTCCCAATGGTCACTGGTAATTGTTTCAAACGACAGCAAGACACATTTAACTCTATTAGACTATTCAAATTTGTCACTGCTATATGGAGTTCTTTAAAGCGATTATAGGATAAATTAAGCTGTGTTAGTGATGATAGGTTTCCAATTGAGGATGGTAATCCCCTCAAATAGTTTCTAGAGAAATCTAATTTTTGCAATTGTGTCAAACGCCCAATTTCGGGACATACTTGTTCAATTTTAGTATAAGGCATTGATAATTCTGTCAAATTACTCATTAGACCAATATCAGGAGGCAATCTTTTGATGCGATTACCCTCTAAAAACAATTGATGTAGATTCTCTATATCACAAACCTGAAGTGGGAACTCTCTAAACCTATTATTTAATAAATACAAGCTATTTAATTTTTTTAATTTACCTAATGACTCTGGTAAATAACTCAAATAATTACCTGACAAATAAAATTCATTTAAGTTGCTAATATCGCCAATGGATTCAGGCAAATACTCTAAGTTATTTACTGATAACTTTAAAATTTCTAATTTTTTTACTTGCTCTATTTTTTCTGGAATCTCAACTAAACAATTATTTGTTAAATCCAAGTACTCAAGACTTGTTAATTTATAAATATCATCTGGCAATTGTGATAAATAATTATCACTTAAATTTAATGACCTCAAACTATGCCATTGTAAAACCCATCTAGGAAACCCTTTTAAACTAACTGATGATAAATCTAATGTTTTGATATTAGCTAGATTATTTATTGATTCTGGAATCATTAAAAAACTATTATACTTTATTTCTAATATATTTAATTTTGATAAATCACCTATGCACTCTGGTAAATATTTTAAATAATTACGACTCACATCCAATTCAGTCAAATTAGCCAAATTAGATATATCAGGTATCTTTTTTAAACGATTACGGGATAATTTAAAGCAAGATAGACTAACCAGATCATTTATTGAAACTGGTAATATTGTAATAAAATTTCTTGTTAGATAAAGATTTGATAGCTTTTTTAGAAAGCCTATGCTGACAGGAATTTTTCTAAGATAATTATTACTCACATTTAACGTAATTAACTCACTTAAATCACCTATAGAATCTGGTAATTTTCTAATCTTATTATTAGCAACCGATAAATAATTAAGATTTTTTAGCTTGGCAATGTTTACTGGTAAATCTATTAATTCGTTATCTGACAAGCATAGTATTTTTAAATTATTTAAATTACCAAGAGAATCGGGCAAAAATCTCAAACCATTATTTGATAAAATTAAAACAGCTAAGTTTTTTAATTTTCCTATATCATCAGATAGCATTTTAAAATAATTATCTGCCATATATAAAAAATTTAGATTTACTAATGCCGCAAAGCTCTCAGGCAACTTAAATAATCTATTGTATGATAAGTTTAATATTTTTAGCCGATTTAACTGTCCAATTGAATTTGGTAACTCAGATATTTGATTACCCAATAAATTTAACTCTGTCAAATAACTCAAGCTAGTAATAAATTCAGGAAGATTTTTTAAATTATTTCTTGATAAATTTAACACTCTTAATTGAGTTAAATTAGCCAGCGATTCTGGTATATTTGTTAACTGCAAACCACTTAAATTTAATTCAGTGGAATTAGTTTCTAAGGCAATACTTATCCTGTTTTCGAGTTCTATAGCTAATTTTTTTCGAGCTTTTTCTTGCAGCTTTTTTTGTACTTTTTGCCGATATTGCCAATAATTCATTCCTTTGTTCCTCTAATTTTCCATAAGACATAATGTATTTGCACTATTCACAAAAGGTATAATTCCCTACTATGAAACAGGATGATTCTGTACGTATTCACGCAAAACCGCATCAACACGGGTTTGCCAGCCCTCGCCTGTGGCTTTAAAATAAGCCATCACTTCGGGAGATAAGCGTAACGTTGTCGGGATTTTAGTTGGCTTCTTTTGCTTACCACGTCCACGCACCACACCAATCACTTTATCGCCCATTTTCATCACTGCACCTTCCCAATCGGCCTCTGTGGTCATTGGATTGTCTGCATCATAGGCAATCTCTTCGTCACGCATAGCAGCGACTCTTGCCCAATCGGTTTGGTTAATTGGGGTAATTTTGCCAGTATTGTTTTTGTTCATGTTTATTTGCCTTACGAATTGAAATAATGTGGTCTATATTGTCACGGGGCGTATGTATCATCATCACAACAACCACGTTGCCATATAAACCCAATGTTTGAAATCGTTGCTCACCATATTCACCGCGACTGTCTTCTCTTGTTATGTGAAAACTCTCAAAAACACTGGCTGCACCCACAAAGTCAAAACCGTGTTTTTCAAGATTGCTAAGTCGTTTTTCTTCATCATAAGTTATCATATTTAAGCCTTGCTTTGGACAAAATGTACTAACAAAAAACAGCTTGGTCAATTATTTTGTTTGTACAATTTATCCTTAAGGCGTTGATGCAAACCAAAAGCTCAGGACTTAGGTATTGCGCCATTTGTAAAACCATATAAAAAAATAGGGAAATTTGTCAGCTTTACCCTAAAATACGACATTCTTTTATTTGCCTTTGACTAGCTTATGTCCTCACTCATCTGTCCTCTCTGCCGCACCCCTTTAACGCTCGAAAACAAAAGCCAACGCTGTACCAATGGCCACAGTTTTGATATAGCCAAAGAAGGCTACACCAACTTGTTGTTAGTACAGCAAAAAAAGAGCAAACAACCCGGTGACAATCCCGACATGGTCAAAGCACGGCGCGATTTTTTACAAGCAGGTTATTATCAACCGTTGTCTGAAGCCGCCTGTCAATTACTTGCCCCCCTTAATGCACAATATCTATTAGATATTGGCTGTGGCGAAGGCTATTACACCCAAAGTTTTAGCCAATTTATAGCGCATATTATTGGCCTAGATATTGCCAAACCCGCCGTACAATTAGCCGCCAAAAAACACCCAAACATCACATGGTTAGTTGCAAGTGGCGCGTTATTACCTGTGGCAGATGGCACAATGGACGTAGTGAGTAGTTTGTTTAGCCCGATTCCTGTTGCTGAAATGGCGCGGGTACTCAAACCGCAAGGTTATGTGTTGGTCGTTCGTGCCGCAGATACCCATTTATATCATTTACGCCAAGCCTTATTTGGTGAAGTACACGCCCATCAACCCGATAAATTTTTAGAAGAACTCGCCACGCATTTTGAATTAGTACAACAACACGAATTACGTTTTGATTTACATCTTCCCCAACAAGCCCTTAAAAACTTACTGGCCATGACTCCTTATGTGTGGAAAGCCAAACCCGAACGCCGCGTCACGCTAGAACAACACTCAACCTTTAATACCCAAGCCGCTTTTAGTTTGATGTTGTTGAGGAAACGTTAATGCTCAATAATGTTGACATTTTTTGCACCGTTATCGACAACTTTGGTGATATTGGCGTGTGTTGGCGTTTGGCCAAACAATTACAACAAGAATATGGCATTAAAGTGCGTTTATGGATTGATGACTTACACAGCTTTGCCAAACTTGAACCTACTATCAACCCGCATCAGCACCAACAATATCATCAAAAAATTGACATTTGTTATTGGCCAAAAGACAGCTTCCCTACGGCAATTACACCTTATGAGGTCGTGATTGAAGGTTTTGGCTGCCATCTGCCAGATAGCTTTTTACAAGCAATGGCGCAACAAAAACCACACCCGATTTGGCTAAATTTAGAGTATTTATCGGCGGAGTCATGGACACTTGATTGTCATGGTTTAAGTTCGACACATCCCACATTAGGCATTAAACAATACTTTTTTTTTCCAAGTTTTGAGCCTCTTGGCGGCGGTTTGTTACGCGAGAAAAATCTTTTTCAGCAACGTGATAACTTTCAACAAAATCCGCAAACACAACACAGTTTTTGGAATCAGCTCAACTGCACTCAAGCTCTAAACGCCGATTATCGTATCTCATTATTTGCCTACGAAAATAACGCCGTTGCTGCCTTACTCACGGCCTTAAGTCAACAAGCGCAATCCTGTTTTATTGCTGTTCCCGAAGGTCGGGTTTTAGCAAACGTCAATGCATGGGCAAACACTACACTCAAAACAGGCGACCAATTTACCCGTGATTCGGTGACAATTGCGGTCTTGCCCTTTTTAAACGCCACACAATATGACCAATTATTGTGGGCGTGTGATGTCAATATGGTACGCGGTGAAGACTCATTTATTCGAGCGCATTGGGCAGGCAAAGCGTTACTTTGGCATATTTATCCACAACAAGAACAAGCACACCTTGATAAATTAGAGGCTTGGCTTGCGCTAAGTGCCAAATTTATCCATCCTGAATGGCAAAACTTACAACGGGCATGGGTTGCCGAAAACACGGACGAGGCATTATGGGCAACACTTTTGCCACAACTCGCCCAAGTTCAGGCTCAACATTTATGTTTTAGGGACTTTTTGGTGCAAGATGATAGCCTGTGCCACAAACTTGTTGCGTTTTGTGCAAAAAAGCATGATGCAATTTAAAGCACATCGGGTAAAATACCGCCTTTCAAATTTTGCTGTGTGATTATCCCATGAAAACCGCTCAAGAACTCCGCGCTGGTAATGTCTTTATGATTGGCACTGAGCCAACCGTTGTTATCAAAGCTGAATACAATAAATCTGGCCGTAACGCGGCTGTTGTTAAAATGAAATTGCGTAACTTATTAAACGGTCAACAAACCGAAACCGTTTACAAAGCTGACGAAAAATTTGAACCCGTATTTTTAGAAAGCAAAGACGTAACTTTTTCGTACTTTGCTGACCCAATGTACATTTTTGTTGATGGCGATTACGAACAATACGAAATTGAAAAAGAAAACTTAGGTGACTCCATTCACTTTATTGAAGATGGCATGGAAGAAACTTGCCAAGCGGTATTTTATAACGGCAAAGCAATTTCGGTTGAATTACCCACCACTATCGTGCGTACTGTCGCTTACACCGAACCTTCAGCGCGTGGCGACACTTCGGGTAAAGTGATGAAGTTGGCTAAATTACCTAACGGTTATGAATTACAAGTTGCGGCGTTTATCGAAATTGGTGAGCGTATTGAGATTGATACTCGTACGGGTGAATTTAAATCTCGCGCTAAAAACTAATTTAGCGTTGTTAGTTTAAAAAGAGTGTAGAAATACACTCTTTTTTTATTTGACGCGCAAACGCATACCCTTAAGTCGCTTCGGTTCGGCACAATTGTTAGCCGCCACACCCTGTACAAAAGACAAGGTTGTTTGGGTGACTAAATTTTCTGTTTTACGCGAAAGTCCACGCTTGGCAAAATTCATGTGCGTTGCCCCATTAATCACTCCTAACCATTTACAGCCTACTGGTAAACTCGCAAAAGCATCTGTACGCGTTTGCCATGTGCCATTTAACTCGTGATCTTGAGTGCCTGTCAGCAGTAAAACGGGCTTGTGAATATTTTTCCACGCATCCTCCACAAAAATAGTGCCTACACCTTGTGGCGATAAGGCCACATAGGCATCAAAACCATCAACACCTGTAATACCCAATTTATTTTCAGCGCCTGCCTCAAGCATGACCGTGGCTGCCCCCATAGAGTGGCCTATCAATACCTTTAACGAAGCGACACAATGCTGACTTGCCCATTCTTTTGCTGCACTAATATCCATAAAACGGGCTTGATAGGCACTCGCGGTGGTGATTAACTCACTGAGTGCGGGAATCAGGCCTTTTTCCAAAATCATAGGGTTTAATACTTCGCTACCACTTTGTTTATGACCAACTACCAACACCAAAAACTGCTGTTGACGCAAAAACTCAGCAAGGTATTCATAGCCGTTTTCTGAGCCGCCTGCTCCATGCGAAATAATCACCGTCGCCACACAAGAATTATTGGGCTTATATACCTTAACAGGTACATTTTTTTTATCTTGTCTAATGAGCGTGATTAACTCTTGTGCCGAACTAAAACCAGAGGCAAAAATACTCAACAATAGTATTATCCGAGCGACACTCATCATTCACGTTCCTATAAAAAGCTCAACACTAAGCCAACCAAACCACCCACTAACGTACCGTTTAAACGAATCATTTGCAAATCGCCACCCACTGCCCTTTCAATTTCGCGTACCATTTTTTCGGAGTCCCAACTCCGCACTTGATGGCCAATAAAATCAATAATGTTATCGCTATAGGCACTGGTAATAAAACACGCGGCATCGGTAATGGCTTGATTAACATCTTTTTGTAGTTGCGTATCTTGTGCCAAGTTACGGCCTAACATCATTAACGCATCACGTACCGACACCAAAATCACAGGATTCGCTGAGTTTAAGTCTTTTTGAATTGCTTCTCGAATACTGACTACAATACTGCCAAAAAACTCAACTACATCAGGATTGTTGACCATCTCATCTTTAAAAGCATTAAAGCGTTTGGATTCTGGCGAGTCAACACTTAACACACCAATATAATGCTTAGCCAATTCGTCTAATTTACGTCTAAAGGCATGATTCGGGTCTTGGCGAATTTCGTGGGTCAAACTAATCAAACGGTCAATAATGCGTTGTTCAACATTGAGCGCATTACCAATATTACTCATCAATTGGTCGGCTGATTTACGCACTTCGGGTTTGGTAAAAGCAGCAATGCCACCCACAATTAACGAGGCCATTCCTTGACTATCATTGCTTAATGATGAACGAACTTTACTTAATACCGAGCCAATAATGGCATCAATAAACGGGGCTAATAACTCTTGGGCTTGCTGTGGATTTTTATTCAACCAGTCATCTAACTGCTCCAAGACAAATTGAAAGGCTTGTTGATGATTGCCATTATTAAAAATCGCTTGCAACATTTGTGCAGTAAGCAAATTGGTTTCTGAGGCTTTGACCCACTCCACCACATTACGCTGAACAAAACTTTCTACCGCATGATGGCGAAAAAACTGTAACACTCGCGGTGCAATTACCCCTATTTCGTGTGACAACTTACTGGCGTTACTTTCTTTTTCCAGCCATTGTGCCACTTCACCCGATAAGTTGTGCCTACTTGCACTGCGTCTGATTGCTTCTTCGGTTAAAAAATTAGACTGAATAAATACACCAATTGTGGCAGCAATTCGTTCTTGGTTAGAAGGAATAATCGCCGTGTGTGGAATCGGTAAATTAAAGGGGCGGCGAAAAATCGCGGTGACTGCAAACCAATCGGCCAAACCACCCACCAATGCCGCTTCAAAAGCCATTTTAACGTGCGGCATATAGGCACTATACGCAGGAAAATGACTTAATAAAGTGGATTGCACTGCCACGCCTGTTGCCGCAATCACTAAAGCGGCATTGGCCAATAATTGGCGTTGTTCTAAAGGGGCATAAACATGACTCATTTTTTTGTTCCATTGTTATTATATTTGTGGCGGGCAAATAAGCGATAACCACTTAAGTCATAAGATGATCCTGATTACACTGTATCAGGA
>Ga0247722_10001444_pt1 | contig 13125 bp, 13 predicted proteins | sample MSEWelMarce3H_FC_FD_189094 | JGI IMG/M metagenome (GOLD analysis project Ga0247722, IMG submission 189094) | Subsurface sediment microbial communities from gas well in West Virginia, United States - MSEEL Well Study Marcellus 3H_FC | ecosystem: Environmental > Terrestrial > Deep subsurface >... | reverse complement strand
TCACTATAATTTCGTCTAGTTGTTTTCAATATATTGTCATCATATAAAAAAATATTATTGAAATGTTTTTTAACGTAGGTTTTGGCTTGGATACTATTAGAACATACAAATACTTTCTCATTTTCATCACAAATCTGTTTAATTTGTAACATTGTCTCATCATCTAATTCAAATTCTTTTTTTAATATCTTATGTCTAATTTGAAAATCATTACCCCCAACATCAGGATTTAAAACTCTTGAATTATACGCGTCTCCAATATCGTCCCATTCACGGAAATGAATAACACTAAAATCATTTAACCCATTATCTAACATAAATGATTTGGTCTTATCAATAATATCATTTGATAATTTTGGAAAATCTTGTAAATCAAAATAATTTAATAACCCAGGGTGTGATAAATTAAAATAATATCGATGATATTCATCATTCATATCCACGGGAAAAAACATTTCCCAACAATGTTGTCCGGTATTCCATGTCTTATTTGGGTATACAACCTCATAATTATCAAAGTCACTTGATGACTTTGGAGAGTTTAAAACCTCAATAGAATCGAAAAACTGATAATACTTAGACTCAAACAAAGATAAGAAGTCGACTTTTCGTTTTGATACAAAATACAAATTAACGTGATGTCCCTTCTCTTTCAATTGTTTCGCGGTGTAATAAACCTCACAAAAGTATGTGTAAAAATCACCAATCCCTGACGTAAAATTCATTTGAATATTAACTATCATAATCCTAACAAATTAATGGTATGTTCAACACTTGATGTTGGAGACAAATAAGTCTCATAATATTCTTTAGCGTTTTTTGAAATAAAATTTAAAAATTCTTGGTCTTCAATAACATCATAATAACGTTTAGTAATCATTTCCGCATGGTTATGATTACCTGTCCTATCCAAATTCATCCAATTTTTTAAATCGTCAGGTCTTTCAACTGAGATATAATGGAAATTAGGGATTAATGGTGGGTTCAATTCAGTTGTATATTCAAAACGGATAAAAGGAATACCCATCGCCATACACTCAATATCTCGATAACACATTTCACCTCGACCCGCAATCGATAACGCTAACTTAAAATCTAACATTTCTGTGGCATATGTTTCAAACCCACCAATAGGTGCACCTCCATGAATAACATCAGGACTAAAATGTTTTAAAATAGTTCTTGATGTTGTCTCCCCTCTAAAAAACATTTTATTATTTGTTTGAGACATTTCTTTTCTTTTATTATAGAAAAACTCTAAATCATATTTGTTTGATGGGAAATAAATCCATGGGAAATATTTTGATTGATGTTCGGGTCTAACATGATGATACACTTTATCTCTTATAAATTGAGAAATAAAAACTTTAGTTAGATTTGGTGACGACTGTAAGTTTAAAGTTGCCGACGTTAAATCATCCGCAACCCCCAAAACCATAGTTTCCTTAGTATCAAAATCCTCAATAATCATCTCACATTCATATGTTGGGACTTCAGATATCTCATCACCCCAACCTAATTTAATAGAAGAATGCCCAAGATGGGCATCCTTATAATATCTGTCAACCACAACTTCATGTCGTTTGGACAATTCATCAATTAGATTATCAAAGAATATATTATAATATCGAAAAGTTCTACTTTGATGGTTAGTAGGTTGATGTATAATTAATTTTCTAACCATTTTATTAACTTACGTGATTATGGGTAATTCTACCGGTAATTCTATCACACCAACCTTTAGACTCTGAATGAGGCCATACAACCCAATAGTCAGGTAATGCGTCAGTTTGGAATTCTCTCCAAATTTTACAATAACCATCAGGGTCTCTTAACATACTAGTGATTTCATTTTTATCAGCATCTTTTCTAAATAGGGTTTCATCATTGTTGTTATGGAAAGCTACCACCCAAAAATCATAATCTTTCTCAGGAACACTCGAATATCCAACATCAATACAATGTTTAAACATCATACAAAAACTATCTTTCCATTCTTGCTCTGTCTCAAAATTATATGGGTTTGGTGGATAATTTTTTTCTAAAGTGTGTTTATCTATTGCGCGTTTTTCAAACAAAAGACCTGAATACTTCTCATATTCAGTTAATGTTCTAACAGGACCAAATCCAAACGGACCATCATGACCTTCTTGAACTTCCCCATCCATCCCAAATAATTTTCTATTTGTATGATGAGAATGTCTATTTTTTTCACCCCAAGTTTTATCATCATCCCATTGTTTGGTTCTACCCTTACGAGTATATTCATGGAATACAACCGGAAGATGTGGATGAAATAAATCATACCCCCAAGTATATGCTCGAGCAGCAATTGAGATTTCTTCACCATGGAAATAGTATTCAGGGTTATGTTGTACCTCAAGTGAGAACGCCCCTAAAGTAAAACAAAAGTGAGCAGAATAAAATCTTGAGGTTACAGGTTTTTTTAATTCTTTCCACCCCGGAATCGTTTCAGGTAAAAAGAATACCGCACCTTCAGGGATAAATCGGTCAAAAACCATTCTCCATGGTTCATTAACTCTACCCGCAGGGTCGTTTTCAGGGTCAAAGGATGGGACGTAACCCGTAAGTAGAGGCTTCTCGTATCCATCCTTCTGTAATCCCTTAATCATTTTGATTAGGATATCATCCCAATCTTTAACAAATCTCATATGGGAATCAATTTGAAGTGTGTAAGTTTCACCTTCATATAATTGTTGAGTTAAATTTCTTGCCCAACAAACTCCTTTTGAGTCTTCGTGTGGTATGTCAAGAATTCTAAATCTTTTATCGTTCCTGTATTCTTCTAATTTATCAAACCCATCTTCCTCACTAAATTGTCTTGCAATCCCAAATGTAATGTTTTTAGGTTTTTTGGCATTTGCCAACATATCTTTAATTGTTGGTTCTAATTGTGGGTCTCTATACGACGCGATTTGAACAAATATCTTCATACTAATACTTTTTAGTACAAAAATAAAAAACCCTCGGGATAAGTCGAGGGTTTTATTAATTTTATTTATTTTTTTTATAAACATCCATTAGGGTCTGATGATGTGACTACACCTGAACCTCCACTAACTAAGAACCAAGCGGTACCGTTAGAGTAGTATCCATCTCCCACTGTGTCTGTTGGTGGATTTCCTGATGTTTGATACAATGTTTCCCCAACATTTGGACCAATACCACCTGCAACTGAACCGTAAACGGTATTAGGTGAACCTGAGAATGCAATACAAGAATCATTACCTGTTGCACCACTACCTAAAGTATATGTGTAGTAACCAAAAGTTGCCGTTGGTGTTGTTGTTTGCGTTGGTGTCATTGTCGGTGTTTGAGTATTTGTTGGTGTTGGTGTTAATGTAACACAAGCGGAGAATCCTCCTGTCTCATTACCATTACTATCTAATTGAACAACAATTTGACTATAATTATAATACCCTGACATATCAATTGTCACCGGACCTATTAACTCATTATAGAATACAGTATTATTATCGAATAATGACTCTTCACCATAAATAGTAACCGTTGAGTTATATTGACCACACGCATCATCATAAGTCACACCCGAATAAACTACAAATGAATTTCTAGCCTGAGTTGGTGTTTGAGTTGGTGTTGGTGTTTGAGTTGGTGTTTCAGTATTAGTTGGTGTTTGAGTTGGTGTTTCAGTGTTGGTTGGTGTTGGTGTATTAGTTGGTGTCTCAGTCTGAGTCTGAGTTGGGGTTGGTGTAGGTGTTACGGCACAAAGACCGAAAACAGATATTGTTGAACCTGTTGTACATCCCGGACCACAATCTATTGAAACTTCGTATATTACACCATTTTCAACATACCATCCTTGTGGATTTCCTGTGTTAGCACCATTCATATCCGAGAACATTAATGTTGAACCTGATAATGTCGGGGCATTAGTCCAAACTGTTGCAGTTTGAGGACAGTCACAAGCGTCAGCACCATCTGATTCATCATGACAAATATTTGTTTGAATATATCTAACCGGTTCTGTTGGTGTTGGTGTCTGAGTTGGAGTTTGTGTTGGTGTACCTGTCTGAGTTGAAGTTTGAGTTGGTGTTTGAGTTGGCGTACCAGTATTTGTCGGTGTTTGTGTTTGAGTTGGGGTTTGAGTTGGTGTTGGAGTGTTTGTTGGAGTTGGGGTTTGAGTTGCGCTAACCAACGGAAAAACACCTTGATTAATCAAAGATACCGAGTTTTTAAAAGATGAAGCAATTGAATATGTGTTATCAATCAACCAAATATTTTTTGATTGAGAAGGATTCAATTCAACTTGATATTCCCATAGAGAATCATCACATCTTCTATAGTTAAAGTTCACTAAAGTCGAACCTGTATTTGTTAAAGTATATTTACTACACGCCATGTTATTTCTGTTTAATATATAAATACTATAATAGTATTGATTTTATGTTTTTATGTTAAAATTATTTTATGCACAGGCAACACAACTACCACTAAATGTGATTAAACCTGAACTCACACTAATTAATCTTCTTGTACTACCATCAGTCATCCAATAACTCCCATCAGGTAATACCGTATCCGAGGTTATTGTTGTTGCCAAACAAAACTCATCATCTAACACCACATTAACTAAAAGACTAATTGTATCACAAATAGGAGAACTATTGTAATAATAGTTTACTATTGTCGTTGGTGTTGGTGTTGGAGTACTGGTATTTGTAGGCGTTTGAGTAGAAGTATTTGTTGGAGTTTGTGTTGTCGTAGATGTTGGAGTATTTGTATTAGTCGGTGTGTTGGTGGGGGTCGGAGTCGGGGTTGGTGCTAAAATATCTAAAGTATAAGTGTAACCGTATAATGGGACATAACAATTGTAAGTCCCATAAACATATTCTGAAATATAATTAAACGGGAAAACTTGAGTCCCAAGATTAACAGTACCACCCGACTGAGGTAAAAATACCACGTCAGCGGTTAAACCACTTAAATTATCACTTAAAATTCTTACTCCAATTGCCATATCAATAAATACTCATTTTTTTCTTATTATGTTTTCTTTTAAAAACAAAGTCCCACGTTTAATATTAAGGTTCCGGATATTTGTATAAACTTTGCACCATCCGATATTGTAAAGTTTGCATTAATTGGTGGTATTGTCATCATTCTATCACCAAAAACATGGTCACCAACATTTAATTCAGAAAAAGGTTTTGATGAATAAATGGTAACATTAGAAGGACTGGCAAATAAATTAACTGACTCACAAACATTTTGATACCACCCACCTGTTCTTAAATTTTGAATATAAACAGGTTGTGGGGTATTTGATGGTGTTGAGGTATTGGTTGGTGTTGGCGTTTGAGTAATAGGGGTTGGGGTGACGCTTGATGTTAATGTCATTGTAGGTGTTGCCGTTGGTGTTGGTGTCGATGACGGACACAACCCCGCATAATTTATTGTGAGTGGAGCACCATAGGATTCTTGAATAATCTCTTGGGCACACACATATTGTGTATCTAACGGATTTATAGTAGTAAGATTAACAATATCCGTACAACCTGTCCATTTATAATAACCTAATTCAACATTGTTATAATTGGTTATTCGATAATAATTACAATCAAATGACGGCATAAGATTATATTTGAGTTATGGTTACGGCAATTGATGGTGTTCCTGGCGCGATTGGTGGTGACAACTTTGGTAAATATGACCTGAGTATAACATAAGGATTATTCGCAGCCCACACTAACTCCAAATAATCACCAGCATTCATGGTTTCAACAAAATTCCAACTAGGTAGTTGTTTTGCAACAAATGCCCCCGGACCTGCAAATATTTCTCCGGCAGAGCTCTCAACATCAACACCATTTTTTCTAATCCATATTGTAATAGTGGAACCTGTATCACCCGAAGTCCTATCTAATTGGGCTGAAAATTGTAAATTAAATGTTCCTCCTGACGCAACTGTAAATTTACTTCCATCAACAACACTAACCCCTTGTGAATATATTGTTTCGTCAACAATCATTACATAAGATTCTTGAGTTGTTCCAGTAATTGATTGATTATTGGTCGAAATAAACGACCCAAATAAATTCCCTGTATGAATGTTACCAGCCTTAACTTTATAAGTTGTCCCTGATTGTTCTACAACGAATTCGGTATCTGGTGTAATTCCGGTTATTTCCGGTAATTCGTTAATTGTTTTTCCTGTTAGTGCCATGTTATATTTTAATTAAATTGTAAATAAGTGTTATCACCTAACGAAATGTATTCATCAGGAGTATTAGTTAATATTGGATTGATTAATACCTCATCGGGAATTTCCTCATATGTTAAATCATTATCCGGTATAAATACATATGTTAAGTCATTACTTGGAATAGTAATTCTACAATCTTTACAGTCCGGATTTAATAAACCATACTTAAACTTTAATAAATTAAAGTTATGTTTTATCTGTGAAGCATTTAATGGTTCTGTGTACATTCTAAATGTGCTGATATCACCAATCATACTACCACCAAATATTTCTTCTAATCTAATATTAGTAGTTAATCCTGAATACTCTGTATTCGTAAGGTCATTAGTTGTTAGACATTCCGGGTCTTGTTGATAAACCATGTCATCTAAATTAGATGGACATCCCCCTGAGAAAGTTAAGTTATCATGAAGTCCCTGAGTACCACCACCTAACGAAATATTATATCCAACACCAATTTGTTTTTCTTTTGGTGTGTTTAATAATCTTGGTATGATTTCCTCAAAATTTTCAGCAACCATGAATAACTTACCATTCACATAGAATTTCATGGTACCTAAACGAAATTCTTCTTCCGCAGTCCAAGCGTCCGTAAATGTTACAACTTCGGTTGTTGCCGGGTCGTATTTCTCTTGATGAGTTGTTGGAGGTTCGATTAAACTAACACTATTATTTGCAAGACTAGCGTAGTACTCTTCTTTAACTAATAACCCTAATCCTCCTTTATTATATAAATCACAAGCATCGAACCATTCGTTTCTTTGGAATACAGCATCAATTTGAACCCAATGTTCAACATTTGAATAAGTAGTACCACTACAATCATCAAAAATTCCTCTTGTCGAACACCATTCAGTTACTGATGTTCCGGTAGTATATGTTATTCCCGTTAAGCAAGTACCAGTTGTTTCACATCCTCCCGTTATTCTATATGTTTTAACACATAATCTTGGGCTTCCGGTGTCACCACTTAATCGTAAGGACATTCCATTTGAAACTCCGTCATATAACGGGTCTTTCTCAGGATATATTGGTTGGATGTTACAAGTACAACTACACGCACATCCACAATTGGCAATCGTGCCTCCCGATGGTTGGTAAACCTCTAAACAATCCGAAGATGTGTTGGCACTACTTGTACAACCGCAAGTGTGCATACAAGTTAAACCTGATGTTACTCGAGTATATCCTGTATCTTGAGATGGGTGACCGTCAGCGTAATGATAAAATTTGTTTTCCGCTCTAGCACCCATATAAAAGAACGTTCCTTTATTATTAGGGTATCGAGCATTTAACCCAACAGAAGTATCCCCTGTCCATCGGTATCTTAACATAAATTCCGCGCTCCAACCTAAATTTGGTCTTTGTGGGAAAACTTGGTAATCATATCCCGCTATCTTGTAAAATCCTTGGAAGAATCCTCCATCTAATTTTGCAACATAACCAATATCTCCACCAACATTATTATAGGATAAATCGTAAGAATACGAATTATCATTCCATAATCTATTTTCAGAAGTTGTGAATCCTGTAATTGGATGCATTTTCATTCTTCTGTCGTATTTGTATCTACTAAATTTGTCTGATTGTGAGGTATAAAGACCTGTATTGATTTGAATTGTCTCACCTGACATTTCTTTAACTAATCCGTTATCAATCCCTGTTAACCCAACATCACATAAGTCAGTGATAATTGGACAAAAATTTGGGTCAATGTCATCCGGATTCCAATAATTTTCAGATACGATAGTATCATGGTCAAAAGTACAGGCACTTGTTGGACATAATGTGGTTCCACTACTATTGAAATCGAATTTAAATGGCATTCTATTACCATCCAATTCTCCAATTAGTAAAGGTGAAAATACAACCTCTTGGTCGTAATCTTTTTCGTCTGAAGCGAGACAAATGTCCGTGATTTCATTCGCCGGTTTTAGACCCCATCGTCTAAAATTATACTGATTAATGTTTTGATATGCCATATACAATTGATAAATACCTTGATTCATAGTATTTATAGTTAAAATGAGTATATGATTTCCGTAGATAAAGAATTTTATTCGTCACCTTATTATTTTCTCCTTCGTGATAAAGGGGACAAATATTCGTTATATTTCTCAGTAGAGGAGACTTTAACCGAATCTCGTAAAAAAGATGAGGTAATCCATTTTGATAAAAAGAAAGGGAAAAAAGTTAAAAATCATTTAGAAAAAGTTGCGAAAGAAAAGAAAGTTAAGTCAACCAAAACATTAAAAACCGATTTGGAAGAATTAGTAAATGCTGACGGGGCAATGTCAAACTCAGCAATTCCAATTCTTGACCCAAAACTTCACCCAAAGAAAACTATGGACCAAACAATATCCATGGCTCGTATTACTAACGACCCAATTGCTCGTGGTTATAGAACTTATTATGGTGAATCAGTGGATGAGATTGAAGAAATTGATATGTCAGGAGCCTTCGGATATGAAGAAACTGAAGATATGGACGGGAAAGATACTTTCGAATATTTGGTAAATGATATGGGAATGGAACCGGAAGATGCCGAAGAAAGAACAAAACAAAAAGGACAAGACCCAACAGGTAAGAAAGATAAAAAATCACCTTATTATAAGGACCCAAATTTTATAACAAGAGCAACTCTTTCCGAAATACAAAAACAAAAAGCAATCAAAGTTGTGGAAGATTTATTAGTTAAATCAAAATCATCTGACAACGCCGATGTAAATAAAAAAGAATTGGAGACATCAAGAATGTTAAAGAGAAATTTATCAGTTTTAAAAAAACAAGCTGAGAAAGAAGGTATTTCTGTTTCTGAATTAATTAAAATGTTAAAAAGTGAATAAGGACTTATACAATTCTTCCAAAGGTGAAATTGAATTCCCAAAAGATAAACAGGAACACATGAAAAAGTGTTTCCAAATGGTTAAAGATGCCGACGAGAATACGGAAGGTTTTAACCGAAATAAGGAATTACAAAACCAAAATTTTATTGAATATAAACAATTGAAGAGAATTAAAAACTTCTTCGATAATTTCATTGGTAATCAGAATGAACCTTCATTTGTTTTAAATGGTGGTGTAATTATGAAGAATTGGGTTAATGATGAATTACGAAAAATGAGGGAATTTGGTGATTTAACCAAACGAAATAAAAAGGATACCGGAATGCAAAATTCTTATATCAAACCTCACGAGAAAAAAGATTTTACAAATGTAAGAAAATCTCAAGAACACTCTAAAACTGTTGAACGTTATGATGAAGCAGTTACGAATACCTTGAAAAGAATAAATGAAATAATGTTAAAATTATAATTATGGCTAACGAAATCACAATCGATTTATCACAGAATGTTGAGAACAACCTAACAGCGATTGCTGAAATGGAGAGAGCGAAATTAATACCTAAAAACGATTACAACGCAGCAGGTAATGAATACTCTTCAGTAAATAGAGATGCAGTTGCAGATGGGGATAATAAAGGTAGAGGTACCGGAGTATTCCTTGATGTTTATAACACAGCGGCAGGAACATCAACAGATGTTGTTGAAAGAAAAAGTGAAATTAAAATAAACAAGTTTAACGCTTCGAATACTTATCCGAACTTTCAACTATAATGAAATTACAAGAGTCTCTTAAAGGTTTAATTTTAGAAATTGCTTCTATTGAAAGTGTTATTGACACAATTAAAAAGAAACAGGTTGTTGTACTATATTACACTGGTGACGCACCGGGTGGGGATGGTTTAAGAACTATCGAGCCCGTATGTCTTGGTGTTAGTAAAGCGGGTAATAAAGTTTTAAGAGCATGGGACTACGAAGGTGCGTCTCACACTGCAACATTAGGAACTCAACCATTACCAGGTTGGAGGTTATTTAGATTAGATAAAATAACATCATACAAACCAAACGGGCAAGTCTTTAATGAAATGAGACCAAATTTTAACCCAAAAGGAGATAAAAGTATGGTTTCCATAATTGCATTGGCCAATTTCGGACAACCAGCACAACCATCAATTATACCACAAGAATTACAACAACCTCAACAAACTCCTGAGACACCTCAAACCCAACAACCAAATACCGATGCAATCATTGATAGAACAATTGAGACACTGACAAATGAATTTACTCAGAAATATGGTGAAGAAGGATTCGACTTATCTAAATCTGCCGAGGCATTCAAACGAATATACTCAGCAATCGAAACCGAACTTGGGAATAAATTAACAGATGCTGAAAAATCTGCTTTAAGAACAACAATAACTAACAAATTACAAAAATAATTTTAACCTTATGGTGACAAAATCATAATATCATTTATGATTATACTAAAATTCAAAACTTATGAGTGATTTAATGCAAAAATTAGCAATGTCAAACGCTAAAGCCCTTATGAACCAAACAGAATCTCCAAGAAATATGGGGTCATCATCACAATCAATGGTTCAAGAATTTGATATGCCAAATGTAAAATATAATATACCACAAGAGTTTTTACAAGAAAGTCCACAACAATCATCACAACCATATCTTTCATCAGCACCTGTTGAAAATACAAAACCTGTTGGTGTGCCAACTGTTGACGCAATTAAAAATTCTAAATTACCGGATGAAATCAAAAAATTAATGATGGAACATCCAATTTCCCAACCAAACCAACAACCAACAATGACTATGTCAGATGAGTTAATTGAGAAATCAAGAAGGTTAATGGGAAATAATGAAAGTGGTTATCTTCCTGAATCGGCAAAACCAAAGTCGGTACAACAACCATCGCAACCAATACAACCTCAGTCAAATAGTGGAATTGACTATAAGTTAATTCAAAAAATGATTAATGAAGCGGTAACCAAATCATTAAAAGAAAACGGTCTAATTGCTGAAAGTACTGAGAAATCTAATGAAACATTTAGTTTTAAGGTAGGTAAACACGTATTTGAAGGTAAAGTAACAAAAATTAAAAAATTGTCCTAACGACTTTCTTTCTATGACATAAATTATTATATTTTAGTGAATATAATAACAAACTATGTCAAAAATAAAAGTATTAGTCGTACCATCCGATAGAAGCGGAGTTGGTAAATTTAGGTCAGTAGACCCTCACATTTTCTTACAAAATCTATATGGGGATGACTTTCATATCGATATCATCTATGACCCGTCATATGATGACATGAACTTTTGGAAACAATATCAAATTGTTAGTTTCCATAGAAGTATTGGACCTGATTTTGAAAAGGCTCATGAATTAATCCAAAAATTAAATACCATGGATATCATAACTGTTTGTGATATAGATGACTATTGGATGCCCGGGAAAGAACACCCAATTCATGACATTATTAAGTTTAATAAAATAAACGAAAAAATTACGGCTAACCTTAAAGTTGCAAAATACGTAACAACCACAACAACAATCTTTGCAGATGAAATTAGAAAATACAATAAAAATGTATTTGTAATTCCAAACGCAATTAACCCAAATGAACCACAATTCAAAGAACCAACATTAGAATCAGATAGACTTCGTTTTGGATGGTTAGGGGGTTCATCTCATTTACACGATATTCAAATATTAGACGAAGCATTTAATAAATTATTGAAATACAAAGATGATGTTCAATATGTTCTTTGTGGATTCGATACTAGAGGTACCGTAACTGAAATTAATTCTCAAACCGGAGAACACGTAAAACGAAACATACGTCCCGAAGAAACAGTTTGGGCTCAGTATGAAAAAATCTTTACACAAAATTACAAAATCGTTTCAGATGATTATAAAAAACATTTAGTTCAATACAATTCTGATATTTACACAGATGAAATGTCTGAGTCATATTTAAGAGTTTGGACAAAACCTGTAACATCTTACGCTAAAAACTATTCTAAATTTGATGTATCTTTGGCACCGATTAAAAACCATATGTTTAATAGAATGAAATCTCAATTAAAAGTAATTGAGGCCGGATTCTATAAGAAAGCTTTAATAGCGTCTAATATTGGCCCATATTCATTAGACTTAAAACATTGTTTAAAAAATGGTGAGTTTGTTGATGGAAACGCTCTATTAGTAGATGAGGTTAGAAATCACTCCGATTGGGCAAAACACATGGAAAAATTAATCAAAAACCCAAATATGGCAAAAGATATGGGTGAGAGATTGTATGAAACAGTTAAAGACAAATACGATTTAAATATTGTAACAAAAGATAGAGCGGAATTTTATAAATCAATATTATGATAAACATACCATTAAACAAAATTTTATTTTTAGACATTGAGACCGTAGGTATCGAACCAACGTGGGAATCATTATGTTTAAACAGACCCGAACTTTCATTCCAATTTGAGAAGTATTTTGATTGGTTTCAAAAAAGATTTCCCGAGGATGGAGACGAAGGTCCGGGAAAAATGTTTGTAAATCGTGCTGCATTAGTCCCTGAATTTCTAAGAATTGCTTGTGTTAGTGTTGCCTTTGTCGGACCTGACGGGGAAACCAAAATGCAATCATTCAGTAATGAAGATGAAAAAGAGATGTTGAAGGATGTTCAGAAAATGCTTCATCGTACCGGAGAATTAGGATTCTTCCTTTGTGGCCATAATGTTAAAGGGTTTGATATTCCTGTTCTTGCGAAGAGAATGATAATGAATGGTCTATTACCTCCAAAAATGTTACCGGGTCACGATACTAAACCATGGGAAGTTAAAGCACTTGACACCAAAGAGGTTTGGCAATATGGAGGATACGGGTCTCTTGCGTCTTTAGAATTAATGTGTGTGTGTTTAGGTGTTGAATCATCTAAAAATATGGAAGTAACAGGAAATAAAGTTCATGAAGCCTTTTGGGATAAGAAAGATATTAAAGGAATTGTTGAA
>Ga0247722_10001441_pt1 | contig 13150 bp, 7 predicted proteins | sample MSEWelMarce3H_FC_FD_189094 | JGI IMG/M metagenome (GOLD analysis project Ga0247722, IMG submission 189094) | Subsurface sediment microbial communities from gas well in West Virginia, United States - MSEEL Well Study Marcellus 3H_FC | ecosystem: Environmental > Terrestrial > Deep subsurface >... | reverse complement strand
GTTTAAATATTAAACACTATGTAAACATATTGTTTAAATCGTAGCATTTATATACCAATATAGCCTATAACGCACGACAAATGTTTTTCAATTTCGGCGGTATTCCGTTTACGGGCGGCGGCGGCGGCGGCCCCGAGATGTTTTTCGAAGACGGCGGTGCCAGTTTTAATGCGGCCCCACCGAATCCAGATGAAGATTATTATAAAACCCTTGGTGTTGATGAAAAGGCGACCGAAGATGAACTGAAGAAATCGTATCGAAAATTGTCGATGCTTCATCATCCAGATAAAAACGGCAATACGGATGAAAGCAAGCAGAAATTCCAGGAACTAAATAACGCATACGAGACGTTATCTGATGCGAACAAGCGTCGAATGTATGATATGATGCGACGGGGCGGCGGCGGCCACGGCGGCCACGGCATACACGGCGGCAATCCATTCGAGCACGTATTCCAATTCGGCGGCGGCGGCATGAGACAACAATTCCCACCGGGAATCCCCGAAGAATTATTACATATGTTATTCGGCCAAGGCCAAGGACACGCCCAGGGACAGGGACAGGGACAGGGACAGGGACAGGGACAAGGCCCCAGGGTCGTATTCCAAACATTCAATCCTGGGATGCGCGGCGGTCCATTTCAGCAACAGCACCAGCCACAAAATCAGCACCAGCCACAAATGCCGCCCCGATTCCAAACCCCGCCAGAATCGATTATCAAAACCGTCTCTCTATCTCTCGAACAGTGCTTTAATGGGTGTATGATTCCGATTGAGATCGACCGACAAATCCCGGACAATGATATTGTGAGAATCGAAAAAGAAACGATCCACGCACAAATCCCGAAAGGCGTTCTTCAAGGCGACACTATTATATTAAATGACTGCGGGCATATGAACGAACACGGAATGAAGGGTGATATCCGAATCATAGTAAACATTCTTCAACATCCGGTGTTTAAAGTCGAGCACCTCGACCTTCATATTGAGAAAAATATCCCGCTGAAATTGGCGTTATGCGGATTCGATTTTGAAATCAACCACTTAAACGGGAAGGTCTTTAAATTGGCGAATAAGCCAGGAAACGTAATTAAACCGGGCAGTATTAAAACGATACCCGGGCTCGGGCTTGAAAAGAACGGCGAAACTGGTTCATTGAAAATCAAATTCAATGTGGAGTTCCCTGATACGTTAACGAGCGAGCAAATCCAGGCGTTATCCAACGGATTATAACGAAATTTTCGCAACGTCGGAATAGTCGGTATATGATAATGTCGGGTATGGATAAGGTTCAGACAACCCAGTAATTTTCCCGAGCAAACGCACCCGTATCGTGTAAGACAAGACAATGCTCTTACACGTTATAGTAAAAGAAGATAACAAACCGGCTGACGCATTTACGATAAGCGTTCCACCGGTCAGAATAGACGTGTTATCGCTGGTATTTGCGATACCACCCACCGCGTTGAATATGCCGGTCCATGTAACCGAATTATCATTCGAATATTCAATCGAACATTCATAATACGTCGCATTGCCGGTATAGAACGGCTGATTAAATTCCAGATATAACACACGCGGTGACGATCGTATCGTGTATAACGACGAAACCGCGGAAGGTTTATAAGGATACCGAGACGGATACATCACGTTATTTAGATTTTCGGTCACGGTAATATTATTCACCTTTGTTATGTATGTATAATTCGAAAACGCGAATTGTGTGTTATAGTCATTTTGAATTAATAATCTAACGCGGATCCGGTAATTATGTTCATTTATTATATTATTCGTGAGATCAGTCGTCGTGGTATATCCGTAATTCGCATTTATAGGTATAGAGATCCGGTCAGACACGGTAACCCAATTCGCTGGGTCACCGCCGCCGCCGCCGCCGCCGCTAATATCGAGAATTTCCAGTGAGTAATACCGATAGTTATAAAATGAGGAAACGGCATCGCTGATGTAATAATTGGGGTCATCCGCCAAATTCGGCAAGTTCCAAGATAAGGACACGCGACCATTATATCCAACCGCCGATAAAGCCAACGGACGCAACGGTGCGGTAAAGGGAATGATATACGTCGTAGACGAAGTAATCGAAACCGGCGGTGCGACCAAATTTATATTGGTGCCATTTACTTCCGCAATTTTAACAGGTGATACCGTTATGATATACGCACGACCAGGTCGTAAATAACGTTGGGCATTACCAACACTAATATCAGAGGATTCGACAGACGGTATAGAATATGTCACAATGCCGCTGGTATCGGGCGATAAATTCGTCGTTAAAATAGAACGGCTCGTCCCGTCCCCCTGTTGAATAGATGGATATTCCACCGGATAATCCGAGTCCATATAACTCGCGGGAACATCTATTGTGATATTATAATTCACCATTGAAACATAGTACCAACGCAAAACAACCTTCCCGCCATTGGCTTCTTGAACCAGCGAATAGGACGGAGTATTAATCGGATCCGCGGTAGTAATACCCATCGTAACATCAGCGGTGTTGTCACTGTATGTCGGGAAGTAATCCGCGATATTAAATGGTGTAATGGTAAATCGGTATGTCTTCGAATTACTCAACGGGGATACCGCATTTTGGACTAATTTCAATGTAAATGTAGTGTTGAGTGTCGGATCAGTGCGAACGGGGGCGGTGCCATTTATTTTAATCGGCCCCGAATAAAGAATAAATCGGGCGCTATTCGTAATCGATGTAATCGTATACACGATATTTAATTTGTATCGTTTCGACTCTTTATATGAATCGATACGTGGCAACGTCGGTATAAATATCTTCGGGACAAACCCGCCATTTGTTATGATACTGTCATCGATATAATTCACATACTTATACGTTCCAACTACAGATAATTTCGAGTTTTTTACGGTGTATGTTTTTAATGTATCGGGAATATAAAAAATGTTATCTATATCCAATGCCGCGTTACTTACATGTTTCAAATGGCCGCGAATCGACATCGTAAACGTAACAGATACATTATCTTCTCCATCCCACGTAGAAGGAACAGTATTATCAACAAAATAATACCATTTCAATTGTATATTCGATATATCAAACACGTTTTGCGTCAATTCATCGCTAATATATGTAAAACTGCGATTATTGTAAGTAAGCACCACATTTTTATTCGCTGCGGAAGAAGGGGTCGGGTTTATATCAGGGTCGGTTAATGTAATCGGGGAGGGGGGTATAATGTATTGTGCGAGGCTGTTTCTGGAAGCGTCGACGCGGTTTAATTCTGCTGCCGTAAGTGTACTTCGGTTTTTGAGGGCATTATAAATCGCCACGAAGTCATCCTTCGGATATGAATTATTTGTTTTTGTAGTAGTTTGTGTCACGGCCGGTTCTGTTCCGTTTTGGTTATATCTATATTTGGTATCAATAGGGGTCCAGACTATAGCACCGTTAGTATCAAACCTTTTGACGATTTCCTGGTAATCGATAATGTAATTCAAGATAGGCGCACCACCATCGCTTGGGGGTATTTTCCACGTAAGATAAACAAGATTATTACCAACAACGATTTTATCTCCCATGACCTTTGCTGGGGCGGGATCTGGACGTGTAATCGGAATACCAGTTACAACCGATGAATAGCTCGATCGTCCTAGTTCATTTTGTGCGGTTATTCGCATATAATATTTATTGCCGTTAATTAGGGTGCCATATTGGTCTACGGGAATACCAGTTTGTTGCGTATATGCCTGTGCCAACGCAAGTGTCCGATATGACACATATTGAATATCATAACGATATTTATTCGGGTCGTTTAAGTCGTAATCCGCCGCAGGTATAATCAAGTCGTTGAATGTGTCAAATGTTACCGTATTAAGAGACACATCCAGTGTATACTCCAAATTATTCAACCATCGCCCAGATATATCCACATTGATTTGAATGACGAAATTCAGGATTTCATAACCGCTAAACTCGGGTTTAGACCATAGAACTGATATTTTATTCGATAATCGCTCTGATTCGGAAAAATAATACTTGGATGTCCCGGGGACATTTACGATTTGATTTGGGATAGAACCACATCTTCTTGTTAATAACTGCGAAAACGCGTTTGTGCCGACGAGGTTATTCGCCGCAATTCGATAGGAATAATAGTTCCCATTTATCAAATTATAAAACCGATAAAAAGATGTAACATCCTGATAATACGGCGTATCGATATTATAAATCGTTTTTGTCGGACTAGTTAGTAGATTCGACGAGCTTAATGTCGGGTCCGGTCCCGAAAAACGGTAGATTTGACGTGGCGTAAATGTATGCGATAATATATTTAACTTAAATGGCGTCGTCGACGACTGAAATGCCGCGTTGTAACTAACGTCGGTGATGACCAGTGATAATACGTAGACGATTTGGGTATGTGCGGGGTCGTTCGCCACCGCAGACGCGGGAAATGACGCCACGCCAGAAACGTCAAATGTGGTCGATATTACAGGTAATACATTCGTCGACGGGTCTATTATAATATCGTTATAGCGTGCGATGTAATTCCGCGAAATATCAAATAATAAATATGTATTGTAACTGGGGTCACTCGCCGCTGCCAAGAACTCCGATGTAGATGACGTATTATAACTCGCGTCATTTATTGTGGTGTATATCTTTTTGAATGAGCGGGAATAACACCGGACACGTAACTGAAATGGTGCGTTGAAACCCGTAATCGGCGACGGCAACTGCGTGAGCACACTAGAAAGATCAATATTATAATTCCACGAAAGGGACATTTTGGCCTCATTAAAACTCGTAAGCGGTCTCGTCATTTTTCGTAAATAATACAGCGTTCCCGTGCCCGTGCCCCCGCCGAGATTGCTGACAACGACGCCACTAAAATCCTGTATAATTGGGAAACGATACGGAACTACTCGCACCCCCGTTACAATAATACTGTAGAAATGTTTATTATCATCAGATATTGCGGTAGCCGTCGCAGGATAGTAAAAAAACCCCGAGAATTTAATTGTGCCTTCGATTATGTCATCCTTTTGGAAAAATAACAATTCCCCAGAGATACCGGTGTCAAATGTAATACTGAATATATCCTTCATTATTTTACCGTTATTTTCCGGTATAGCCCCAAGCCCATTTGTAAACGAGTCGTAGGTTCGTTCATAACTACGCAACATATCAACGCGTGTATTCGTCACAGTATTTCTCTTGTAAAGCGACAAAGTCATTGTTGTTTGCGATACCGAATTCGCACATATATCTTCAATCGGTCTGTCGGAATGATACAACCAACTTAATTCAACTTCCGCATTATAACTCATATCAAAATAATTCGTCGTTGAAAATTCCGTAGCCGGTGAGAGTGTTACAATTTGATTCGGTTGATTGATATCATAACCAGTCGGCATTCCACTACTTGATAGAAACGGTGTTGAATAAGGGATGGGTAATAAATACGAGTCATAACTGGATGATAATACAGGGGACGTCAATGACGCAGCCGCCCGTTCTTCTGAATAGAAGAAGTAGTTTTTGATGGTGGACCCATTATTTACAGGTTTATTCCACGATAAATCTAACTGATTTTGGACGCCGGTGCGAACAATAGATGTTAAGACGGTAAGTTCGGCTGAAATCGTGCCAGAACTGAAATTCCAGTATGCGGTTGGTGACGCAGTTATTATCGACGTTCCAACTGCTTTTATGGTTACTACACGCCCGGATATCGTAGCTACGCTCGGATTACTGCTTACAAATGTAAATAGACCAACACTATTGGATGACGGGTCCGTCAAATTAAATGAAATATCATTAAATTCCTTTTTGGGTATAATAAAGTTGGATAGCATTGGCGGAATTACACCGACCACAAATACCGCGGTGTTCGTTTTGTCAGTATACATACCTGATACGGCCTGTGTGACTGTTATCACGGTGGTCCCCGCACCGATGATCGTAACTGTGTTTCCCGCAATCGTCGCGACATTTGTATTACTGCTAGTATAAGAAAATGTGCCAGGACTATTACTCACCGGGTTTGTTAAATTAAATGAGGGATCTCCGTATTTCTTATTAGAAGGAACAACTAGACTCGTAGTCCATGTGGGTTGAATGATGCCGCTTACAACAAATGCCGCGGTGGCTGTTTTAGAAGTATATATACCTGATGACGCTTGCGTTACTGTTATCATCGTGGTCCCCGCACCGATGATCGTAACTGTGTTTCCGCTACCGTTAATCGTCGCGACATTTGTATTACTGCTAGTATAAGAAAATGTGCCAGGACTATTACTCACCGGGTTTGTTAAATTAAATGAGGGATCTCCGTATTTCTTATTAGAAGGAACAACTAGACTTGTCGTCCATGTTGGTGTTGTTGTCATTTGTATATTACACCTACCGAAAAGAAATAAAATCAAAAATCGCCGTCGCCCGTCGCCCGTCGCCCGTCGCCCGTCGCCCGTCGCCCGCGTCGCCATCCTTATCGCTGTTCGGTAATTATATTCGGTATAGTCATGGGTCGCACATATCTCCTGACCTCAATATTTTCATACAGTGTGCTTAATGGGTTCGGCAGGTTCGACGTGTCGCGTAAATCATGTAATTTTACTTTATCTTCTGTATTCGTGTAACCCACCGAATTTTCGGCAAAAACATACATTTCATAGCTATCACTGTTTGTCTCCGGTCGCGAGGCGACATTATTCTCTAAACCGATAACAACTACCGAAAAATACGCGGTCGTATCTTTATATGATAGAGCATTCAAATACTCAAACGACTGGCGCGAATATGGGACTGTATCAATCGACCCCGCAAACCGATAGTCCACATGAAATCGTATAATATTCTGCGAATTCGCGATATCGTTGCTATTCCATTCAATTTTGATTTGCTGATTTAAATTCATAAATACCACACTCGTTAAACGAGACGGAACCACACCGATAATTATAGGACGCGGCAAATACGGACTGTTGTCATCAATTACCTGAAGTAAACCAACCAATTTGCGACGAACACGGTCGATAGTTACAGCAGCAGCCCGAAATACATACGGCGTGTTATTGATGAGATCTGTAATCGTATAGGAAAGGTTTAAACTATTCGTATATTTCTCCGCGATAGTGGTTGTTAATTTACCCCACAATGTGTCATCTACTAAAATCGCGTTCATATCTTGGATATTGTTTCCAATGTCCGGACTACTTATAAGAGTTCCTACAATATTCTCCGGTGGAATAATCGTGTTTAACGAGTCATCATAAATCGAATATATATCATAAACCCGATATTGAATATAATACTGACTAATCGGCATTCCGGGGTCAATATCATTCGGTGGTAACCACGACAATGTAATTTGATTATTCCCGACACCAGCGGTGACGTCATGGACGATATCGGATTTACGAGAAGGAATCGCAGTTACGCTGGTATAGTCGATTGAATATCCGAAATTGGTCCGCGTATATACACGGTATAGGTATTCCAGACCATTGACACGTAAATCATATGTATCTTCGTAAAAAGGACCAGCGAGATTATTAAATGAAATTTCAAATTGTTCGGTATATATACCGCCATTACGGTTGATTTTAAATCGGTCAATACGATAGTCTAATATGGGATATCCACCGGTAAGGTCTAGACTCGGTGGGTATGTTTTTGAATTCAAATTCGTAGTCCAATTAAAATACAGGCGGATCAAGCGATCGTCCACCGACGCATAAAATATCGGCGGCGGGTTTGGAGATTTCCCCGGAATAACTGATGTTTTATCCAGGTTCGTGTCCGTGATTTGTGTATAGTGACTTGTATCGCCGCCATTATTGGCGTCAACCACGCAATACCGGATATAATACCGCCGACCGTTTACAACACATCTACTAATATCGAATGTATAAATACCACTGGAATCGGTAGACGCATTATACGGAACCGTGTATTCGGGGTAACATATCACGCCCGCACCCGCACCCCCCGCCGGCGGCGGATAATACCAGTAATCTTTATTGTCTGTGTATTGAATACGATACACCCATCCCGAATATGTCGGCGGGTTATTGACGGTGTCGATATATTTATACCATCTAAAACGGAATGCTCCATCAAGGGGGGTTATACTATAAATATCGCCGTTGGGTAGTCCTGACGGGGGAGCCGGTGAGACAGGGGGTCGAAATGAAAACGCGGGTGCGATAACCGACGCAGCCAATGGTAAATCCACGTCAAAATATGTATTGGACGCGACCGACGTTCCATAAATGTTTGTGCTCAATACCGTAAATCGATACTGCCCGGCGACAATCCCCCCTGGGATCGTAATTTCTTTACGGATAAAGGTGCCCTTGACACCGTCTATATTTAAAGGCGTGTTATTGGAAGCGTCCTTGATTTGCTCGGTTGTCTGGATGCTTTCAACTTGTGAAAACGAAATATCCCGGGGGTCATTCAGAAGCCGGTAGTTAATCGTAAATGTCGTTGGTATATTGCCATTATTATTGATAGGCGGGGTAAACTCGATCCCGATCGTTTGCGTTGATGTGTGATATGACCGACGCACGATTTGTATCGGTGATGGTGCGGATCCTGCGTTGGACGAAACGGTCGGGGATAAGGGGCCATCGCCAAACCGGTTTTTCGCTGAAACCCAGAAGCTGTATAATACCCCATTCTCTAAATTTGGAACAATAATTGTAGGTAGGAATGCGGTGATATAATTGTTCATAAGATTACTAGGTGCTCCGTATTTACCGTAACGAACAACGTATGAATCAACGACGACTTCATTTGAATTCGATGGCAACGACCATTCTAGTCGAACAGAGCGGTTTAACGGGTATGCTGAAACATTCGCGATTCTGCCTGGGGTGCCTAATGTTGTATAAAGTGGCGTACAATCACTTAAAAAAATAATGGATGATAATGGAGCCGTCATAATGAATATATATGATTATTAAAATACCGATACTGATACTGATACTGATACTGATATGTCTCTTATAATAGTTTGAATGATATACACTATGATAAGAAAGATTACGTTCCGCTTAATTGATGCGGCGAGTGCTGATTTCAGAAGAGACCAAGTAAATCGAGTTTGCGGTGACAATGATATACTCGGTATCGACTTTATAGATTTTCGCGATGGGGCTGGTATACTCGTCTTCACTTTTCACAAGCAGCTTCTCGTTATTCTGACGAACACCAATAAGGCAAGTTTTATCTAAAGAGCTCGTCCAATAATCCAGAATAATGGGCTTATCTTCCAAAATGGCGACTTTGGTTGCGTGTTGAAAGCATGCGTAAGAAGGAACGCGACTCACGGTCTGATTATCACCGCCGTTTGCGACTGCGACATTTCCATTACCGGCTCCTGCTGATGATGATGCTGATGATGACATGTTAGTGATAAAAATAAAGAATGGTATATAGAATACTCAATTTTTAAATCTTTATATTCTTTACGAATTGTATTTCCTAAATATTAGATATCCGAATCGTCAATCCGCCGTTTCTACATAGTATGTAATGTTTGTCATATATAATTTCTTTTTACGTATCGTTCGAACGCCACTTTTTCCTAAATTCCCGCCGCCGCCGCCCACGCCCCCGCACGCATCCACGCCCGCATCCGCGACATCGGCTACATCAGCGACAACGCCCTTTTGAATCACAAGACCCATTTGAATCCCCGAAAATTCGGCCTCTAGGATTTTCTTAATAAACCGGTAGATAACGTTCAATATTTCTTCGTTACATTTCCCGACAATGAGTATACTTCCAGTTCTAAATATCATAAACGACACCTCGTAATAGTTATTGTCTTCCAGATGGACGGGTTGCTGTCCTGTTTGCTCTCCCTTATTTGGAATATAGTAGAATTTACACTGAATGCCGGGGTAAGAGCACGAGTCGTAGTTGGTATTAATGCGGTATTTATACTTCATCAAATGGAACAGTTTGTCGCGGTCGATGAAGAATCCGCAGTTGAAATTCGAATTGATGAGAGCGGTCTCGCAACGGTCCTTCAGATAAGACAAATCGTCGCCAAGCAAGGGGCGAAGTGACGACACGAGCAAATCGAGCACTTGAACTAGGGTTTTATCTTCCTGGATACCGGGGATTTCTAATTTGCCGGTGTTGAATACCTTGACGTGCATTTCCTTGTATAATATGTCATCCTCTGGTGCACGTTCTTCGGGGTTTTCGCAAACACCGCCATTGATACGCAAAATCAAGACGAAACAGTTGAAGAACGCACGCTTCTTCTTATGATTCCCGCCGAGAAGGTCTTTTTTACACAACCCGATACTTACTTTACGCTGGTCTTTGAACGGGATGCGTCCGGTTGGATTGTCGATATGCTCGATAATATGCTCTTCATAGTATCGTGGCTGTTGCTGTAATTTGTCTTTGATGCTGGCCACAACGGCGGGGTCGGTGGTCTGAAACTTGATCTGTTTTTTGATAACACCCTCACATCGCTTATAATAATGCTGGACAGGAACATCCCAAAACAGTTTGTATATATCAACCGGTTTGTTTAAATACGCGATTTTCGTTTTGGTTGAAATGTAAATAGGGGTCGATGCGGGCGCACGAGGGGCGTCACCAGCCACAAAGGCCGCCTCCACCGGGATGGGGACGGCCGTCGTAAAAGGGGGGGCCTGCGTTAAATCATCGACAAATGAATATGACTTCCGCTGTTGTTTTTTCGAAATACATGACCGTTTTGTTTTAACGGTGGGTGCTGACGACGTTTTGCTGTCATTATTTTGTGACCTTTTCGTCGTAGTCGTCGTCGTGGTGGTGGCAGACACTGCGGAGGCCGCCGAACCGGCCGTGTGGTCATTACATTGATTGTGCGCCTGCTCGCGTTCGCGATTATTCATATCAGATTGATTGTCTTCATCGTCGTCGTCTTCATCGCAGCAATCCTCGCAATTTTGCTGACGGTTCAACCGTGCCATAAATTTGGTCCATTCAGAGTCAAGTGTTGTTTCCATAATCACAATCGATAATATCAGTTGTTATAATGCGTTATTTAAATTCAATTTAACGAAGTTAAATGCTTATTGAAGCACAATTTAACGAAGTTAAATGCTTATTGAAGCACAATTTAACGAAGTTAAATGCTTATTGATGCTTATTGATGCTTATTGATGCTTATTCTTTCTTCTTCGGTTTTACCTTTATCACACGTTTCTTAACAATCGTATCTACTGGCGCTGCGGCCGCCACAACCGGAAGCGACATAAAATACCTACGAACATTCAATATGAAATATTGAACAATGTATTCACTACGTATATTGTGTAAATGAATAATATGTTCCACGCTACTCAAAAATTCAGGATTCACGAATTCGGGTCGATTACGAATAATATAGTAAAAATACAATTTTATAATTGTGCGTGGTTCGACGCAGTACGTTATACTGACATCTCTGAAATAGTCAATTAGTCTGCCCTCGCCCTCACCGCTACCGTCACCGTCTTTCGGAGTATCCGACGCAATAAAGAGGTCTGTCATCCGGCTCCATACATCATTTGTTATCACATTGATTTGTCGTATATTGTCCTGGTTCGTCTGCATATAATTTATCATACTGCGTATATCAGAATTGAATTGTCGTTGAATAGACACCAGGTTCGTATCGGTTAATGTCAGCTTTTCGCTGTCGCGGATTTTCTTAAGAAACGTCAATATGTCACCTTCAGGCAATTGATTAAATCGCATCCGCACGAATTCCGTCTGAAGAGACTCGTCGATACGCGACACATAATTACAAATCAGGCAAAACCGCACATTATTATCCGTGTAGCTCGTAAGGAGGTATCGCAGTGCGATTTGTGCGTTCGTCGTCATATAATCAACTTCATCTAGGATAACAAATTTAATCCCGTTTCCGAACATTGATTTGGTGCTCACAAAACTATTGATTTGGTTGCGGATAATATCGATTCCGCGTTCATCTGATGCGTTTAAATGAATCATCAGTCCGCGATTCCGCATATTTAGCTTGGATTGATACGCGTTCACGAGATTGATAATAGTCGTCGTTTTTCCAGTCCCAGGCGGCCCATAAAACAGCAGATTCGGGAAATAGTTCGTTTTAAGAATATTCGATAAAATGATGCGGTTATTAGGATCTAATACGATTTCGTCAAAGCACGAGGGCCGATACTTTTCAACCCAGGGCATCGATTCATTTACAAGATGTTGTTCCATGACACAATTAAATTACTATATACGGATACATTTATGCGTGTTTCGTAAATAATTGAAACGTTTTGCGTATATACCTGGATATTATATTCAGTCCGTTTATTATACATCGCTACATCGCTACATGCCACAATCCCCATCTGCGTCTGGCTCTGGCTACCTAGAGCTCATTTTAGGGTCGATGTTTTCCGGTAAAACGTCGTATTTGCTGGAAATATATAAGAAGTCGATGTTTTGTAATATTCCCATCGCGGTCATCAATTACGCGGCAGATGATCGGTACACCACCGAGTCGATGCTGTCCACCCACGACAAACAAATGATACCCTGTATTTTAGCGAATACAGTATACGACGCAATCAGCAATAATTTGGATGCCATCACTCGGGCGGAAACCATTCTCATCAATGAAGGTCAGTTCTTCCCGGATATCGAGGAGCAGGTCCGCATCCTAGTAGAACAATCACACAAACGCGTTTATATTTGCGGTCTAGACGGGGACTTCGAGAGAAAACCCATCGGCCGGATTCTCCAACTCATCCCCTTCTGCGACGAAGTCATCAAGTTGAAGTCGCTTTGTAGCAATTGCCGCGATGGAACTCCAGGCATCTTCAGTTTCAGGACGACCCGTGAAATGGATCAGGTTGTCATCGGGTCGTCGAATTATATCCCGCTTTGTCGGAAGTGTTATGATACGGAGGTGGCCGCACGGGCGGCGGCGGCGACAGTTCCCGCCCCCCAAATATAGACTATACGCGGTTCTTTAAGTCTGTTATCACACAAACACGCCGCGACAAAAGGGTTTAAACTTAATTACATATATTATGATAAACTAGAATGCCTTCTGCTTCGCGTAATAAATCCAAAAAGGCCGAGCCCGTGCCTGTCGAGCCCGCTGCTGCTGATACTGCTG
>Ga0247722_10001440_pt1 | contig 13155 bp, 9 predicted proteins | sample MSEWelMarce3H_FC_FD_189094 | JGI IMG/M metagenome (GOLD analysis project Ga0247722, IMG submission 189094) | Subsurface sediment microbial communities from gas well in West Virginia, United States - MSEEL Well Study Marcellus 3H_FC | ecosystem: Environmental > Terrestrial > Deep subsurface >... | reverse complement strand
TCCAAACGTTGCGCAGGTTCTCCACTACCCATTTTAATATTGACCTCATCTATAGGTCCCAATAATAATGATGATTGTGCTGCTGACGCTGATGATGACGATGCAGCAGACGAAAAATCAGGAAAAATCGTCTGTTGTTTTCCTAATACTTTTTCTTCTTTTTCTTTTAATACTTTTAGTGCTGCTGCTGCTCCTCCTCCTCCTGCGAGTGCGGTTGATTTTAGACTCGCTTCGCTGGCGGCATCTTCTTGTCCTTTTTGTTCTGTTGCTATTTCAACTCCTAAATCGTGTAATAATGAATGGTTAGTCATATCTTCCATGACGGCAGCCCTTTCAACAAGTTCAGGGAGGGTACCTTCTGTAAGAGCAGGTAAAGTACCTCCTGTACCAGCAGAAAGTTGGAGTGGAGAAGCAACCTGTTGTAATGGTGCTTGAAAACTGGAACTTTCCCCCTCCAGCACACTAAAACGTACTTGTCCCGGGGGTGGACACGCAAGTGATGGTGACGATTCAGCAGCGCCACCTTGAGGAGGTGCTTGTTTAAAAAGTCCACCAACCGCACCCAAAAATCCATTAACCGCACCCTGAAAAAGTCCACTAGCAGTATTTTGAACTAACTGACGTGGCAACCTAACCTGTCGAGGACGTCCGCCTACCACAGTCCAACCCGGCATGCTGTCCAAATTTACTATTAAAATTGGATATTGCTCACCATCACTGGATCTAGTTTTCATAGCAAGTGTAAATAATTTACTGTTTGTTTTCAAACTCCACGTAATCGACATTCTAAGAATACTCTCTACGAATTTTAATACAGCTATCGGATTACCATATTTTTTTTCTTCCATTTGCCTGAAAATTTCAGTAACTGTATCAGCATAAGTTAAGTCTTGAGCAACAACCCCCTCCATTAATTCCAAAACTCCCATAATATGTACCAAAAATACTCTTGGGTCTGGAGGAAATTGATGTTGAATGAAAGGTTGTGGTTGCGCAGGTTCTTGAAGCAAATCTTTTATTTCTTCATTTAGTGTTGTTCCAGTATGTGACATTATTGACACAACAAAGTCTTTCATATCACGAAGTCTTCTATCTGGATTAGCCACGAACCATTCGACCCAGCTTTCATGACTATAAAGAGACGTCATTGTACCTACTTCTCCAGGCGTCGCAAATGTCACCCTTCTGAGACTTAATGCCTTGAAAAAGTCGTCATGAACGCTTTCAAGACGAGTTTGCAAATCTGCACTTTCTCCGTAAGCTGCACCACCTGAATCCACATTCATCCCTGATTCTTGCCTCGCCAACACTTTCAAATCATCGAGCAAATGCATAAAATCATTACGTGAATATTCGGCAAGGTTTCCTTCCGTTAATTTAGAACTGAAATAAGGACAAATCTCACCCAACATCTCCTCGCTAACACTAACCCCACCAACCGGAACCCGACAACAAAGAACTACCCCATCCTTAATTTTACCAACTAAATATATTATCTCTTCTCGTGCAGAACGATTAAAACCAAGTCTAGCAGCGTGACGAAATCTTAGAGGAAGCAAAAGATCAAGTAATTCTTTCACAAAAAGTTCATTTATTTGGTTCTCATCAAGACCAGAAAGAAGTCCTTGAGCGCGAAAACATCTGTACATGCCACCAATCAAAAGAGAAAATTCTCTAATCAACTGATTTAAATATGAATGTGCCGGTGAACCAACCATTCCGACACCTTGTGCTGGAAGCTTTCTCAACATATCCAATAAACCTAAAAAATAATTTAATATATGATTCATCGAATTACCACTTTCTCTTTTAATACGTTGGAAAACTGTTTCGGGACTTCCTTGTGGTGCGTCGACAATAAGAAAACGGTCTATTGGTTGAAACCCTGGATCAACTGGTACGCATCTATCTATAAGACGCCGACTTAACTCGGTCAAAAATTGAAGCTGATTCATCGGATTTTCGGCAAGCGCACCTAACTCTTGTCGAAGTTGTTCAAATATTTTAAAATCTTCTGACCCTGGCGGTATTTTTCCCCAATGTGCATATGCGGCTGATTCATTATAATTTAATGGTCCTTGTAATGGTGGTCGTGGAGGCGCCACCACAACACCTGGCGCTACAAGCCACGAATAACCTCCCACCAAACCCTCAAGAAAAAAACCGGCACCTTTCGGAGTTAATGTACCCACAAGGCCTAATCCACCAAACCAGGCCATACTAACTGTTGCTACCCCATGTCCAACTGCGACCGCAGCACGAAAAGGGTTATTACGATAATATAATGACAAAAATAAATTACCAATTGATCCAATAACTGAAGTAACTGGAACGCCCTTCATTAATTCAGCAAAAATACAATCGTTAACAAGATCAATTTGCTCCTGAGTGATACGTGGTGGTATCGCCTGTGGTAAACATTTAAATATGTTACCTACAATTTCTCGCGCTAATCTCCTTATATCCGCAGGGAATGTTTGATCCAATAGGGTGCTACGTGTAGAATCAAGTATACCCGGTCCACCACTAATTAGAGTTTGACATTGGTTATTAAGTACGCGAAACCTTTCAAAACTTTGGTTCAAAACATCATCGTGACCAAATGGATTAGGATCTGCAAATGCTTGTCGACTCACGTAACCGGTTAATTCGGCGGCACCACCTGCTGGCATAAGTCCACGTGCATGTAGATTACTCGCCCGTTGTAACATGTCAGCGGCGGATGGAGTTGCTCCGACTCCGACTCCGCCTCCTAGTCCGTCTAGTCCGCCTCCTAGTCCGTCTAGTCCGCCTCCTAGTCCGCCTCCGCCTCTAGGTCTTACTCCGCCTCCGCCTCCGCCTCCGCCTCCGGCTGCAGATGGTGGTAATCTGTCGCCAGGTGTGCTCATTTCAATTTACTTATCTATATAAATATACATTATATTCATATTTTATTTTCACGAATGATCCTCCTCCTTCTCTACCACCTCCCCCCTCTTCTTAATACACTGATCGTCCACACTAAACGTCGGAACTTTAACATCCTGTGGAACAATCGAAATCACGCATTTCGCCTTCTTCCCGTATAAGGGTTCAGTACATCCCTTTTCGCGTTGACCCTTCTTCTGCGTCCGCGCCCGCACCCCCTTATTCTTATAAAACTCCCTAAAATTAAACACTTTCGGTGCATCCTGTGTACATCTAGATCGGAAATGCTCATATCTCTCACGGACGTCACAATATGTAAGTCCCGACTTCTTCCCCAGTAACCTATTCACTGTTTCGTGTAGGTCATAAACAAACCGCGAAAATGTATCACGACTTTCCATAGTAGACATCCGAATAGGCTGTGTTGCTAAATTATTCGTCAAATTCATTCGGCAATATTTACAAGGAAGGACATTCCTTAAGTTCAATATAAATTCCATATAGTGCCGTTTTTGGTCATGGGTCGGTTTGACTGGATAGTTAAAACTCATCGTGTGAAGAAAATGCCACATACTAGGTCCCCATACAGTCGTAAGCATTCCATCTCCGCTATAAAAGTCCTTCTTGGTAAATGCTCTCGTATTTTTCGCCCTACGGCGGGTTTTGTGTGATCCAGTGTCGTTGTTATTACTCGACTGCATGGATTGTGGGACTAAATCCGTGGATCGACTTCGACCTCCGCTCAATATCTTGGCGCGAATAGAAACGGACGACGACGCCGACGACGATTCTTTGGGTCGAATACGGTATCGCAATTTTCTTTTACGACTTTTCATCATTATATTCGGTTCTTATACAATAAACAAACGCACGTAATTATTATATAGAAATATTATAATTACATTCCATTACATTCCATTACATTCCATTACATTCCATTCCATTCCATTACATTCCATTACATTCCATTACATTCCATTACATTCCATTCCATTACAATGTCTGAATCATCGGCATCACTCATAGAAGATCCAACAAACTATATCGTCCAATATAGCGAGAAAACCAAGTATTCGTGTATCCTTTTAGGTGTTTCTTTATTTTTGATTATTCTCTTTTTCATTGGTCCATTTTCCGTATCATCCGGTTCATTTTCGTCTGGGTTTATGAAACTTGTTGTTGTCGGTCTCCTCGTCGCCACATCCGCAATATTATTTCAAGCAGTTGCACCAGTATTCGATACAAGAGGTATTATCGAAACCGACTTATTCCCTGAACTCAAATTCAACTTCTTTATCACCATAGGGTTCATTCTTCTTATTGCGGTTTTAGGTATTGTTGTTCTCCGATTGTAATTCACTGAATCGTTGCGTATAACGTAATGGTCGAGAATCAGTGTCAAATGCGCCAGAGGCGCCGGCGCTGCCGCCGCCTACGACACGCATTATTTCAGCGTAATATAATCTATCATTTACATAATCATCTCTACGGATATTTAGTAAAGTCCCCGTTTTTTTATCGCGAAAAATCATTATTGTAGTATATCTCAGCACTTTCTATTCATATCATATTTTCGTTTAAAACCTTAATATTATCCATACCATTATAATATAATATAACAAGAATACAAGAAATATGGTTGAACTCGCGTCTGCGTCTGCGTCTAGCACATTATCATCGATCAGTGCATCCTTGAGCACAAATTACAAATATATCGCGATTGCGTTTGTTGTTTTAGCAGCAATCAGTGGTATTATTTACTATGTAATCTCTAGCAATATGCTCCCAGGAGTTAACAAGTTCTTTCAGCAAGCACAGGGTAAATCTGTAACTGCCGACGGTGAAGACGCGGGCGGTCCAGGCGATAAGAGTGCGCAACTCTATTTATTCAAGGTGGATTGGTGCCCTCACTGTAAGACCGCAAAACCCGTTTTCGACGAAGTAGAGAAGGAACTTAACGGTCGTCCAATCAACGGTTATGTAGTCACATTTAAGACGGTGGATTGCGAGGCGGAGCCTGATATGGCCGATAAGTTCAAGGTGGAAGGTTATCCCACCATCAAGCTCGTCAAGAACGGCGAGGTGATTGAATATGATGCAAAGCCCGAGAAGGATAAGATACTCGAGTTCCTTATGACTGTCCTACAATCATAATAACAACAACAACGCACGATTACTCGACAGACGATTGGTCGTTATTATGAATATCAAGAATATCAAGAATATCGATTGTAGTGTGAGCGTCGCAATCGATATCTGTTTGTATTTCGTCTATGATCTGAATGTGCGACGATGGCGATGGCGATGGCGATGGCGATGGCGATGGCGATGGCGCCCGGTCAATCGGTGATGCGATCGATTCGACTGCCGACGTCGATGTATGTACAACAGTATCCTTGGTTTCCCGAAAATTCCGGCGATACGATAGAAATACGTTCGCAAATGTTTCACCGCGCAACATCAATTCACGACGATAGTTCTCGTCTTTCGCCCAATTAATCCAATCCTGTGATCCAAATATTTTCGAGACGCATACTACCTCATTTATTACGCTTCTCGTAGGACGATTTTCAAATAAATTACTCTTGATTTGATTAAAAAATGTAGATATTAACTGTAAAATAGATGATTTTTCTGTTAGATTGGCCGGTTTTCGTTCCCATAACATTTTAATACCAAGTATTTCTGAACTATCACATTTCTGATTTTGCAGACATACATCTAGCGGATAATCGTTTATAATCCCGCCATCAACATAACACCCCCCATCACGATAGATAGGCGAAAATACGAATGGATAACAACAACTCATATAACACGCTTCCACTAATGATTGTGTCGGATGTGTTTTATGACTAAAATCCACAGTAACGAATTTATTAAGTTCAGTTACGATAAAATGAAGTTCTATTCCGGTTTTTTGATAAAATTCTTGTAATGTAATCGAAACAGTCATATCCTTTCCTTGTAATGCGGGACGTAACATTTCCGAGAATTCTTTAATTCCATATATCCCATGTTGATTATACAATTTAAATACATAATCTAGTTTATTTTTTGCGTTGAATGCATACGCTGCAGCTTTGCTTGTTGCTTCCGAAATCGTTGCTGATACGCCACCGCCGCCATCTGTTGCGGTCTTGTCTTCTGTAGTACCTGAAGTCGACGACGACGACGACGACGACGAAGAAAAGTATATTTTTTCCCATGGACGCTTTATTAAAAAATCGTCCATTGTTTCCCAATCATATTGTAATGCGATAAGAATCCCGGCAAATGAACCGATCGAAGATCCATAAATTGTGCGAATATCTTTGATATCCCATACGCCTTTCAAATTCAATGTGCGAAGAATACTATACATCATATGACCCGCGGGACCGCCAGACGAAATAACCAAATGCCGTATTTTTGTGTCAGACATGTGTTGCGTTGCTATAAATCTATTACTCAACATATATTTATTATATATTTTGAGTCATTTTGCATGCGTTGTACTTGCATGCATTATTTTCTGATGTCAATACAAATACGCATTCGCATTCGCATTCGCATTCGCATATACGGATATATAATGGACGACTTATTCAAATTCTCCGGCGATAATATCGAAAACGTGGAAAAAATCAATTTAGATGAGTTGTATGACAAGAAAAAGGAACAGGACAAGAACAAACTATTCACTTATAACAAAATATTAGCGCGTATTCATGAAAAAATCAAATTGACTTCGCGACAAAAATGTCATCAGCAATTTTGTTGGTTCATCGTCCCTGAAATCATCCTGGGTGTCGCGAACTATGACCACGCCGGATGTATCGCGTATATCGTAGATAAATTACAGGAAAATAAGTTCATGGTTCGATATACGCATCCGAACTTGCTTCTTATTTCATGGCTTCATTATGTTCCAAATTATGTCCGTACTGAGTTCAAGAAAAAGACTGGAACGGCAATTGACGAGTATGGTCGACCGATATTATATGACGCGGAGGGTAATGTCATAAAATACAATGACGCAGGAGGCGCGGATGGGCGATCACACGCACACGCACACGCACACGCACACGCACACGCACACGCACCCGAAGACGCAAACACATTATTATATAATGCAAGGCATGATTCGTCTGCACCAAATCTCTCGGAAACACAAGATAAAAAGGAGTATAAATCAACCGATTCATACCGCCCAACTGGAAATTTAGTATACAACCAGGAATATTTTCAAAAACTGGAAAACCGACTTCAATAACGCCGGTGGGCCCGGGCGGGGCGGGTGGTCACATGTCATTTCACATGTCACATGTGACATTTCACATAATCGCTACAGGTACTCCTGGTGCCCTATTAAATACATCATAATCGATGCGTTTCAATTCATGCGATAATTCGGCCTTTATGACCTCTTCTGATATATCACTATTTGATGCAGTAGAAACATTTGATACAAACCGATTTCCCTGATGAATCAATCTACGAATCGCGGATAACACTTCACCTTCTAGTTTTGATGTTCCTCTTGAGTCGCTCCATTTCTTGTTTAATTTAGATTGTAATGTTTTATATTCGGACGCAGCCCCCGATGATTTCGACGCTATTTTATTATATATATCATCAGATTCATTAAAGATGGATGTGCTGGCGGGATTCTGTGATTTATTCTCAGTTTCCTGTTGTTCCTTCGAGAGATTCAGTTGTGCCGACGCCTGTTCTAACTGAATATTCATACTTAATTCTTGCAGGATTTGAAACCCGATATAAAATTGATCATAACTGTAAGCGTACAATTGTACGATTTTACTGCGCGCATCATTAATAATAATCTGTAAATCCGCGTCGGTTAGATTCGGATTGATGAAGAAATCATGATACATACTTAGTCTATAGAAATCGCGGGAATATGGTTCGATCGAATCAAACCCGTCGACACGCTTAAACCCTTTCTCCCACCGTTCTTCCATCTCGCGCATCTCTTCACTGCTCTTTTTTTGGATAACGAATACCTTATCCAATAATCCAACAATATATTTACGGCGTTTCGAAATCCTATAAATCATACCTTTTATGTGATTTACATATTTAACAAATGTGCTATCTTGTCGGATATTGTCGTTAATCTTAAAGGATTTATTCTTATTTTTCTTACACCATTCCTTTATTTGGTCATTATCCGCGACATGTTTCCCGACATCTGCAAACGTCTTTATTTCGTCAGTTGGTTCATTTCCTGTAACAACCCGATATAAATCCCGAACATCGCGACTATATATCTTATCTTTCACCTGACGACTCATTTCAATAAATTGCGGCGTCTTTGGATTCGATATCGACGTTTCGTGAAAAATATCGAAATACAATTCTTCCAACGCCGCAAAAATAGACGGGTCCACCTTATTACGATAAGGTGATGTTGATGAATTCATATTAAAAGGCGTCGCCTTCTTTTCCCTTATAGAACTTGTTATATCACATACATTTGGTGTCATCGTCATTTCACCACTACCCATCGATAAAAATCGGTGTAAGTCTCGTTGGACATCCTGGTGTTTTTTCACAAACGTCGAGAGATTGGACGCCTCATATTTCGCCCCGTCCTTTCCACCTTCACGTTCAAACAAACTAAATGTCAATAAATCGTAAAAATTCGTCGGGGCTGACCTGCGGTTTGTTTCATAATTATACGGTCGCATTGTCGACATAACCGCGTTAAATAGGTTTCCAATTTGCACGTAAAACCGTGCGATACCGACACACATCTGCTTTTTTCTAAACTCATTGGGTTCGTCTAATTTACTTTCCTTGAGAATTTCTTCATTTGTATTCACTAATAATGCACGATCCATCGCGTTATACATTTCGTATTTTTCGGAAAACAATTTGTGGCGTCGGTCCATATACGAAATCAATCGAAATGGCAGTCGGTTCAATATCTCACTTGTTATAATAATAAGTTTTTCACATTTACCGCTATCTGATAACGACGAATTGAACTTGACCTCTTTTAATATCACGCGTTGTGCATATAAGTCGATCTTTAATGCCATATCATTTAGTTTCTTCATATTGGAACCATCGCCTTTGCTGTCTATTGATAGATTGTTCCCCATAATCTTGATCTTATTCTTGTAGGCGTATGTGTATGCGTATGCGTATGCGTATATACTGCGTATATACTATGTATATAATTATAACCGACGGCGGACGAACGAATATTGCGATCCTTATTTACGTAAAATTGATATAAACGTATAATTATATACTGTATTTAAAGGTGATATTGTGTGTGTGTAAAGGTATTGATAATGTCTTCGTCCAATTTAAGTTCATGTCACGGGGTTTTTATACCAACTACCAAACAATACACACACACCATATACAATCACGATTATCAACATCAAATACAACAAAAATATCACAGTCGATCACCGATTGTCAATAATACCAAGAAAAACAAGAAAAACCATGTCCAAATCAACAGTGAGACCATTTGGAAGAATATTGAAGATGCGTTTTTGCCGGAATTATTGGAAGAACAGAGGTTACGGACCGACGCAGCGGTCGACGCCGCGGTCGACGCCGCGGTCGACGCCGCGACCGAAATAAAGGATGATGACATGTTTAACTCGATGAAAATGGATGGAGGAGACGCAAATGATGACAATATGATAACTGTCCCTGAATATGTAAATCATTCGCCGAAACCAACGGCTGCGTCTATGGCGATGGCAACAGCGCACACGGTCGCGCAGAAATTATCATCCCTCTTCATCAAACCTGAAACAAATGTTGAATGTTTATACCGTAAATCCGGTATTCGCGAGAATTGCGATGTATGTCTAAGTGACGTCGTGTTGACCGATGACGGATTTCTCACATGTAAGAACCCGGCGTGTAGTATATTATACAAAGATGAATCTCTCGACCAGACTGCTGAATGGCGGTTTTATGGCGCCGATGACAATCAAGCAAGCGACCCAACACGTTGCGGTATGCCCGTGAATCCACTTCTCGTAGAATCATCCTATGGATGTAAAGTGATGTGCGAGGGAGGATCATATTCGCAAGACATGATGAAAATCCGGCGTTATACGGAATGGCAATCGATGCCGTATCGCGAGAAGGCGCAATATGATATGTTCCAGAAAATCACCACCATCGCGCAGAATAAGGGGATTTCAAAGATGATTATCGATGAAGCATTACGTGTTCACAAACGCATATCGGAGCACAAAACCTTCCGCAGTTTGAACCGTGATGGTGTAGTTGGCGCATCGATTTATATCTCATGTAAAATCCATAATTGCCCCCGCACCGCCAAAGAGATCGCCACCATCTTCAATTTGGATAATACGAGTGCGACGAAGGGGTGTAAAAACGCGGTGTCGATTATCAATGAACTAGAGTCAAACCTGGATAATTCGGAGAAAACGAACTTCTGTAAGACGAAACCTGAAGCGTTCATCGAGAGATATTGTAGTCGCCTGAATATAAACGATGAACTCACAAAACTGTGTCATTTCATCGCGGTTATGATTGAAAAACAGAACTTGATTCCGGAAAACACACCTCATAGTATCGCATCTGGAATCATCTATTTTGTGGCGGATATGTGTAATTTGCCAATCACGAAAAAGGACGTCAATCGTGTCAGCGATATGAGCGAGGTGACGATCAATAAGTGCTATAAGAAACTCTATGAGATGCGGGATAAACTCATTCCGTCAATGATCATCAGCAAATATAATACACCGTCCGTCTAATATACACAGTTGAATGACATACATACGCACAGCAGATATCCGTCGTAATATTCTATATTTTCTTATGTGATGATATAGAATACATCATTTGATTCGATTCCATGACAGATAATACGAACGATGTCGTAGTAGCGCGATCGACCGAACTACCTGCGGTTGCGGTTGTTCCTAAATTCATATTTATTATTCCATACCGCGACCGCGAACCGCATCGTGTATTTTTCAGCACATATATCAAAAAAATAATGGAGGATGTCCCGGAAAAAGATTGGGCGTATTACTTCGTGCATCAAAATGATAAACGCCCATTTAATCGTGGTGGAATGAAAAATATCGGGTTTTTAGCAATAAAGTATAAATACCCAAATCATTACAAGGATATCGTATTCATATTCAATGATATTGACACACTACCCTACGATAAAAATGTGTTGAATTATGATACAGACTTCGGGGTAGTGAAACATTTTTACGGTTTTAATTTCGCACTCGGTGGGATATTTTCGATTCGCGGGTCGGATTTCGAAAAAACAAACGGATTCCCGAACTTCTGGGCGTGGGGCGGTGAGGATAATCTAATGCACGAACGTGCGAAAAATGCAGGACTTATCATCGACAGAAACAATTTCTTTACTATCGGAAATATGAATATTCTACAATTTGCCGATGGTATTAAACGTCTTATATGTCGTGATGAATTGGCTACTTCCGTTATGAAGGATCACATGGATGGTATGACTACCCTAAAAAATATGAACTATGTAATTTATGACGAGACGTCGATGATAGATGTCACGACATTTGACACATTGATTTCACCATATCAACTTAAATTTGAAGAACAAACACTTGATAAAGTGAGTAGAATACGCGTATCAACGAAAAATGCAATGAATAACATTAAAGAATTGAAAACAAGGTATTATCTTGAATCAAATGGGGTAAATTATAATCCGTTGAATCCGGCATTCAATAATCAACATCCTCCTCCGGCTTTGTTTATGGGTGGTAACTCTGCTGCCACCGCCGCCGCCGGCGCCACACCCGTCAATCCGCGTTCGATGGTGTCTGCACAAGCATTTAATGCGATAAATAATGTAATAAAACCGAACTTACCATTCAGTTCTAATTTACAGAATAGACGTCCTCGTGATTTCGTTGGATTTTTACCTCAGCAGCAGTCGCAGCAGTCGCAGCAACCTCCGTTGTATGAGAGCACTGCCGGTGCGAATCCAGCGAAAGTATATCAGGTTAATAAACAAGCGCAAAATGTGGTTATACCATTACAACGTCCAGTAACGTCTGTTGCGCCAAATATTCACCAGCAAAAACGGTTTGGAATGCGTGCGATGTTTATGTAGGCTCGCGTCGCTTCATAACTTCGCTGACGCTCCGTTATTTCGCTCCGCTCGGTTCTCGCAATTTTGACATATGATCTTGCGCGGGTCACATGTCAAAAACACCATTCGGGTCACATGTCAAACCCAACACCCACCCAATCCCCGCGCGGGTCATATGTCAAAATTGCGAGAACCGAGCGGAGCGAAATCCCGGCGCGCTAGCGGAGGGATGTAGCGACGCGAGACTAGAAGTCCGCATTGAATTCAAAGACGGTATCCGCTACCTTCTTCTCTGCAAGTGCATACTCGCCCACTCTGCGCTCAAAAAAGTTGGTTTTACCCGCGAGACTGATCATCTCCATAAAATCAAACGGATTCGTCGCATTATAGATTTTATCGTAACCAAGTTGAAGCACTAAGCGATCCGCCACAAATTCGATATATTGACACATCAATTTCGCATTCATCCCTATCAACCTGCAAGGTAGCGCCTCCGCGATAAACTCCTTCTCGATTTCTACCGCATCACGCACGATTTCATAAATACGATGACGCTGGATTTTCTTCACCATCTTCGTATACAGTAACACCGCAAACTCGGTATGAAGCGCCTCATCTCGAGAGATTAATTCATTGCTAAATGTCAATCCAGGCATCAGTCCACGTTTCTTCATCCAGTATATAGAGCAGAATGCGCCTGAGAAGAAGATCCCTTCGACGCATGCAAACGCCACGAGGCGTGTCTGGAATGTACTCCTCTTATCACATATCCATTTCAGAGCCCAGTCCGCCTTCCTTTTAATACAGGGGAAATTTTGTATCGCGTTGAATAGTCGGTGTTTTTCCACACTGTCTTTAATATATGTATCAATAAGGATACTATACATTTGCGAATGAATATTCTCCATCGCGATTTGGAACCCGTAAAAGGCGCGGGCTTCCGCCAGTTGGACTTCGCTCATAAATCGTTGCGCTAAATTCTCCATAACAATCCCGTCACTGGCCGCAAAGAACGCCAGAATCATTGATATGAAATATCTCTCGTCGTCTTGAAGAGCGTTCCAATGTGCGGTATCTTTGGTGAGATCAACTTCTTCAGCGCGCCAAAAACAATCAACTTGTTTCTTATACATACTCCATATTTC
>Ga0247722_10001439_pt1 | contig 13160 bp, 14 predicted proteins | sample MSEWelMarce3H_FC_FD_189094 | JGI IMG/M metagenome (GOLD analysis project Ga0247722, IMG submission 189094) | Subsurface sediment microbial communities from gas well in West Virginia, United States - MSEEL Well Study Marcellus 3H_FC | ecosystem: Environmental > Terrestrial > Deep subsurface >... | reverse complement strand
GTATTATGGTTGGTTTGCCTATCTTTTTTACCGATGAAAACTTTGTATTAGACTTTACAAGTATAGGAACTTTATTTGCCTTTGTGTTAGTATGCGGAGGGGTACTTTTGTTATCACCTCAAAGCAAAGAAGAAATAGCTGACGGAGTAACTAAAGGAAAATTTAGAATACCGTATATCAATTCCAAATTTATTTTTCCAGTTTTGGTAGTTGGTGCTGCAGTATTGGTTCACTATCTTTTTCCAACTTTTTTTCCAGAAACATTTAATTTGGATGGAGATGCCTTTGCTACAAATATTTCAATGCTTGTTTTCTTTGTTTTATGTATCGTTATGGCGGTATTAGCATTTCTTAAAAATTTATCGTTGATTCCGTTATTAGGATTAATCTCGTGTTGTTATTTGTTGACAGGAATGGCGGTTTCCAACTGGAAATGGTTTGGAATTTGGTTGTTAATAGGATTGGTGTTTTACTTCATGTATGGATATAAAAACAGTAAATTAAATAGAATTAAACATTAAAAATAATAATATGAAAAATTCATGGATTGCAGTAATTTTTTTAGGTTTAGTAAGTTGTCAAAATCAAGCGCAGCCTAAACAAAATCTTCCATTAGAAACAACTTTACAAAAACAAAAAGTTATGACAGCAGAAACTATTTACCAATTTAAGGTAACCGATTTAGAAGGAAATGAATTTGATTTCTCAAAATTAAAAGGAAAGAAAATCATGGTTGTGAATACCGCTTCAAAATGCGGATTGACACCTCAATACAAAGATTTGGAAGCTATTTACAAAAAATACCAAGATAAAAACTTTGTAATTGTAGGTTTTCCAGCCAATAATTTTGGATCGCAAGAGCCAGGCACCAATCAAGAAATCAGCACGTTTTGTCAACGTAATTATGGAGTAACTTTCCCAATGATGGCAAAGGTTTCTGTTGTTGGAAATGATATGTGCGACATGTATCAGTTTTTAACTCAAAAATCTAGAAATGGACTAGAAGACAGCGAGGTAGCTTGGAATTTTCAGAAATATTTAATTAATGAAAATGGGCAACTTGAAAAGGTACTTTCTCCCCGTGTACTGCCAACTGATCAATCGGTAATTGATTGGATAGAAAAATAGTATTACAACATTTTTTGCATTAAAACCGAATGTAGCCAACGCTCAAATTTAAAACCAGTTTCGGTTAAAACACCTTGTTTTACAAATCCAAACGATTCGTGAAACGAAATACTATTCTCGTTTTCCGAATCAATAACGCCAATCATAGTGTGTAGGTTTTGATTTTTTGCACAAGCAATTAATTCAGTCAAAAGTAATTTTCCAATGCCTTTTCCAACATGATTGGGATGAGCATAAACGGAATGTTCTACAGTGAATTTATAGGCTTCTCTAAAACGAAATTCACTATAATAAGCAAATCCAACTAATTCATTGTTTAATTCGGCTACAATTATTGGAAAACCTTTTTCAGTTTTATCTTTAAAAATAGCTGTTTGTTGAGCTATCGTTCTAGGTACATAATCGTATAGAGCGGTTGAATTTAGTATATTATAATTGATTATTTCCAAAATAGATTGTACATCTTCTTCTTGAAATGCGCGTATTTGAACCTTCATACTTTATTAATTTGTTCCCAAAAATAACAAAACTTAACCAAAGACTTTAAAAATACTTCGTAACTTTGTCGTTCACAATTAAATTCAAATGAATTATCCCAAAATACCTTTAGCACAATCCATTATTGAAATTTGTCGTCAAAAAGGCATTCAGCATATAGTAATTTCCCCTGGTTCTCGAAATGCACCTTTAACTATAGGTTTTGCAAATCATCCTCATTTTACTTGCTATAGTATTGCTGATGAGCGTTGCGCTGCATTTTTTGCACTCGGTATTGCACAACAAAAACAAGAACCTGTAGCTGTAATTTGTACCTCTGGTTCGGCACTTTTAAATTATTACCCTGCTTTTGCAGAGGCATTTTATAGTCAAATTCCACTTATTGTTATCTCTGCAGATAGGCCGCAAAGCAAAATTGATATTGGTGATGGTCAAACCATTAGACAAGAAAATGTTTTTGAAAATCATTCTCTTTTCAATGCCAATTTGACCGAAACTATTTCGGACGAAAACGACCAACTTATTAATCAAGCTATTGATACGGCTTATTTAAAAAAAGGTCCCGTACACATCAACGCTCCTTTTGAAGAGCCTTTATATCAAACTACTGAATTACTTGAAGTTCATCCTAATGTTACAAACTCCATCAAGCTGCCAATTAATCACAACTACAATTGGAACCAAGAGGCTGATGTTTGGAATACTGCTCAAAAAAAGTTAGTATTAATCGGCGGGCTAATGCCAAATGCCGTTGAACAAAAATGGCTCAATAAATTAATGGAAGATCCATCTGTGGTGGTCATGACAGAGGTAACATCCAATGTGCATCATTCTAATTTTATTACTAATATAGACACCATTATTACACCGTTTACCGAAGCTGATTTCATCGATTTTCAACCCGATTTATTGCTAACTATTGGCGGAATGATTGTTTCCAAAAGAATAAAATCGTTTTTGCGCACCTACCAACCCAAAATCCATTGGCACGCAGATGAATTAAGAGCTTACGATACTTTTGGTTGTTTAACAAATCATTTCAAGGTTTCGCCTAATTATTTTTTTGAATCTATTTTGCCATTATCTCACCCTCAATCATCTAATTATCAGAATGTAGCTGATCAGATAGTTGCTATTAGAAAACAAAAACACCAACAATATGTAGCCAATATTCCTTTTTCTGATTTTAAAGCATTTGAACAAATTTTAGCTCAATTGCCTCTAGATATTCAGTTGCAAATCAGTAACAGTTCACCTATCAGATACGCGCAATTATTTCCAATTCATTCCAGTATAGAAGTATTTTGTAACCGAGGAACAAGCGGTATAGATGGCAGTACTTCAACAGCTATTGGTGCGGCTGTAGCCACTACAAAACAGACCGTTTTCATTACGGGTGACATCGGATTTTTATATGATTCTAATGGATTGTGGAATGAGTATATTCCCAAAAACTTCAAGATTATTTTAATTAATAATGGGGGAGGAGGTATTTTCAGAATTTTGCCTGGACATGATGAAACGCCCGTTTTTAACCAATATTTCGAGACTTCGCATTGCTTAACGGCTGAACATTTAGCTAAAATGTATGGTTTTCACTACCAAATAGCAAGTTCAGAAGAAACACTAAATCAACAATTACAATTGTTTTTTAGTCATAATGAATCTCCAGCCATTTTAGAAGTATTTACACCAACACGCGATAACGATAAGATTTTATTACAGTTTTTTAAAGAGTTGGTTTAAATTAAGAAGTCATTTTAACGAATAGGAACTGGAAAAACTGGCAAACTTGAATGACCTAATTCATCGACTGCTTGTACTGCAAAGAAAAAATTATCTTTTGAATACGGTATTTCGGCTTTTGTATCTTTCACAAAAATTGCTTTTTCCCAATGCGATGCAGCGCTTTCTCTAATTAGAATAGTATAGCCATAAACTGGTTTTCCTTCGGGTTTACTCCAAACCAAAGTAGAGGAATTTGTCAACTCTTTTATTTCAATTCCAACATTTATTGGTGCTTTTGGTGACAAAGCCAAATTGCTAAAAGTAGCTAAGTTGGAACAAGTTACTTTTGTCATGTATTCATAATCAATAAATTCTGGAAGATCGCCATATTGAATATTATTTTCTTTTCGTACCGTTTGATGTTGGTGATCATAGTTTTCGTTCATTTCACAAAAACGGATTGCCGTAAATCCATTCTGACTAAATGGCGTATGATCGCCTCCACGTAAAAAGCGGTCGTTCCGATACACTAAATTTATTTCTAATTGTTCTACATATTGGTGGGTAACCGTTTTTATATATCGTGCCAACTGTCTTGAAGGACTATCATTATCTCTATTGGTTGCTTTTCGTAATTTTGCTTCAGCTTCTGTTTCTAGATACGGAATAGTTTCACTAAAAACGCGCACTTGTTTATTGTCTCTTAATAATGTACCGCTCGACAAGCTGTTTCCAATCATGTCGTTGTTGATCATTGCAATGATATTCCATTTTTCATTTTTTGCTTTTTCGGCTAAATATCTAGCACCATATAATCCTTGCTCTTCACCAACCACAGCAACAAAAATTAATGTAAAAGGAAATTCTCTCTTGCTCATTATTCTGGCCAATTCCATCATTGCAGCTACTCCCGAACCATCATCATTGGCTCCAGGTGCGTCTATTGTTGCGTCCATAACATCGCTCGCACGAGAATCTAAATGACCACTAATTATCAATACTCGATCATCAGTAGGGTCGGTTCCTTTCAAAGTTGCCATTACATTAGCCAATTGTGCATCATTTGTAATGCGTTTTCCATCGGCTTTAATGGTAAAATAATCAATAATAGATGTTAGTCTTCCATTCGAAGCTAAGGCGTAGTTATCAAATTCTGACTTTACCCATCGTTGCGCAGCTCCAATTCCACGTGTTGCACTTTTGGTGTCGCTCAACGTGTGTCGGGTTCCAAAAGAAACTAATTTTTTTATGGTTGCTTCTAAATTTTCAGATTTAACCTCTGAAATCATTTTTTTTATTTCAGGATCAAAAGCTACTATTTGACTAAAATTAGTATGAATTGAAAATAGAATTAATATGATAGTAAGAATTGGTTTCATTTGAATGTTTTTTAAAACTCAAATATATAAAATAATCTGATATATTGTTATGTGTTTTTTTTAGAAATAGTATAAAATATCGGCTACTCAAAATCAAAAAATATAAACCTATTCCAAATGCATTCAATTTTGTACCTTTGCACTTTAGAAAAGTTGAATAATGATTGAAATAGGAAAATACAATACGCTCACCATATTAAGAGATACTAAAGTTGGTTTATATTTGGGTACTCCCAAAGAAGATCCTGATGGGGTAAACGATATTCTTTTGCCAAATAAATATGTTCCCAATAAATTTGAAATTGGTGAAGAAATTACGGTTTTTGTTTATTTGGACCATGAAGAACGTCCGGTGGCTACTACCCTTGTGCCTTATATTTTCTTGAACGAGTTTGCACTTTTACGTGTAAATTATGTCAATCAAGTAGGTGCTTTTATGGACTGGGGAATGGAAAAAGATATTTTGGTACCTTTTAAAGAGCAAGCACGCCCTATGGAAAAAGGAAAGCGCTATTTGGTATTTCTTTACATGGACGAAAAAACTAATCGACTAGTTGCATCCAGCAAAACCAATCAATTTTTAGATAACGAAAACATCACCGTTTCCAAAAATGAAGAGGTAGATTTGATCATTTCGCACATTACCGATATTGGTATTAATGTGATTATTAATCAATTACATAAAGGATTAATTTACAAAGATGAGGTGTATGACGACTCCATCAGGACAGGCGATAAACTAAAAGGCTACATTAAAACCATTCGCCCCGACGGAAAAATTGATGTATCGCTTCAAATTCAGGGTTTTGAGAATATTGAACCCAATTCAGAAATTATTTTAAACGAACTCCGAGCCAGTAGAGGTTTTTTACGTTTAAACGATAACTCAAATCCCGAAGATATTAAAACAGTCTTGAAAATGAGTAAAAAAACGTTCAAAAAAGCTATCGGAATGCTATACAAAGAAAAATTAATTGACATTAAAGACGACGGAATTTATTTGATTCAAGAATAAACACTTACAAACTACTACTTAAAAAGACAATTCAGAAACGTGAATTGTCTTTTTACTTTACGTGAAAAAATTTAGCTTTTTTTTTATATTAAAATCTAAAAAATGATTTAATTTTACACTCAAATAACACCATCATGAGCGAAATAGTTTGGCAAACAGCTAAAGAATTTGAAGATATTACCTATAAAAAATGCAATGGCGTTGCCAGAATTGCTTTTAACCGTCCCGATGTGCGAAACGCATTTCGTCCAAAAACCACATCCGAACTTTTACAAGCATTTCATGATGCACAAGAAGATACCTCAATTGGTGTGGTTTTACTTTCTGCCGAAGGACCATCCTCAAAAGACGGTATTTGGTCGTTTTGCAGTGGCGGCGATCAAAAAGCTCGTGGACATCAAGGTTATGTTGGTGAAGATGGCTATCACAGATTGAATATTTTAGATGTGCAACGCCTTATCCGTTTTATGCCAAAGGCAGTTATTTGTGTTGTTCCAGGTTGGGCTGTAGGAGGTGGACACAGTTTGCACGTGGTGTGCGATTTAACTTTAGCGAGCAAAGAACACGCTATTTTTAAGCAAACCGATGCTGATGTAACTAGTTTTGATGGCGGTTACGGTTCTGCTTATCTTGCCAAAATGGTAGGACAGAAAAAAGCACGTGAAATTTTCTTTCTTGGCAGAAATTACTCGGCTCAAGAAGCTTACGAAATGGGAATGGTAAATGCTGTCATCCCTCACGATGAATTGGAAAATACTGCTTACGAATGGGCGCAAGAAATTTTAGCAAAGTCACCAACATCCATCAAAATGCTAAAATTTGCAATGAATTTAACCGACGACGGAATGGTAGGTCAACAAGTTTTTGCTGGTGAAGCCACTCGTTTGGCGTATATGACAGAAGAAGCTACTGAAGGTAGAAATGCTTTTTTAGAAAAAAGAAAACCAAATTTTGAAAAAAAATGGTTGCCGTAAAAATTAGTTTCAAGTATAAAGTTACAAGTTGAGATAGTATCTTAACTTAAAACTTTAAACCTTAAACTTTAAACAAAAAAATATGAAACACTGGATTCAAGCCGCACGATTACGAACCTTACCTCTTTCTGTCTCTGGAATATTGGTAGGTGTTTTTTACGCCATGTCGTCGCAAGCAATGTTCAATTGGAAAATTGTCATCTTTGCACTCACAACAACACTCGGATTTCAAATTCTTTCCAACTTTGCCAATGATTATGGCGACGGGATTAAAGGCACAGATAACGACGATAGGGTAGGGCCCAAACGCGCCATTCAAAGCGGTGTCATCACACCAAAGGCAATGAAAAACGCAATGGTACTAACTTCCATTTTAACTCTAATTTCTGCTTTATTACTTATATATAGCGCTTTTAAAGGTGCCTATTTACTTTATTCCATAATTTTTCTTATTCTTGGCTTACTCGCAATAGCATCTGCAATTCGCTATACTGTTGGTAATTCAGCTTATGGATATCGTGGTTATGGCGATGTATTTGTATTCATCTTTTTTGGCTGGGTAAGTACTATCGGCGTTTATTTTATGTACGCTAAACAAATTGATTGGCTACTTTTTCTCCCTGCTACAGCAATTGGGTTTCTTAGCGTAGGGGTTTTAAACCTCAATAATATGCGCGACGAACAATCCGACAAACTATCTAACAAAAATACTCTAGTTGTAAAAAAAGGAAGCGCTTGGGCAAAAAACTACCATTTTTTTCTAGTAATTTCAGCAATGATTTTGGTCATCGTTTTTATGTTTATCAACGACATGAAAGACGAAGTTTTTAACTTTGATCAATACATTTTTATTGTAGCCTATTTCCCTCTTACAAGTCATTTAATAACTGTCAAAAACAACCAAAATCCTAAATTATTAGACCCCGAACTAAAAAAATTAGCCATTAGCACTTTCATCCTATCGCTACTTTTATCGCTTGCTCTAATCTTTCTAGTTTCAGATTTAATCATTTATTACACCAACTAAAATGAAAATAACATTTCTTGGCCACGCATCACTTTTAATCCAAATCAATGCAATTACAATAATCGTTGATCCTTTCATATCCTCAAATTCATTGGCATCCAATATAAATGTAAGTAACATCACAGCTGATTACATACTTTTAACCCACGCCCATCTGGATCACGTGCTGGATGTGGAAACAATTGCCGCCAATAACCCCAACGCAATCGTCATTGCCAACGCTGAAATAGCGGCATACTATGCCATCAAAAACATCAAAACACACATGATGAACCACGGAGGTAGTTGGAACTTTGATTTCGGAAAACTAAAAATGGTCAATGCCATCCATTCAAGCTCATTTGCCGACGGTACCTATGGAGGTAATTCTTGTGGTTATGTTATTGAAAGTCAACACAAAAACATATACATCGCAGGCGATACAGCACTAACATTCGACATGAAATTAATCCCAATGCGAACCAAACTCGACCTCGCCGTTTTACCCATTGGAGACAATTTTACAATGGATGTTGACGACGCAATTATAGCCGCCGAGTTCCTGCAATGCGACAAAATATTAGGCTACCATTACGACACATTTGGCTACATAAAAATCAACCACGAACAAGCAATAAAAAAGTTTTTCAATGCTGGCAAAGACCTCATGTTACTCCCAATTGGCGAAAGTATTTTTCTTTAGTAGCAAATGGCTCGGGACTTATCAATCAACCCAATTCCCGCCTTCGCTTTTATCTTGCTCCGCTGACGCTACACAAGGATACCAGCTCTGTCGGGGCTAAACAATAAACTCTCGGCATATTTATAAACTTTTGGGCCTTTTTTTAAACCCACAAACAACCTCACAAATGACAGCAACAATTGTAACAATAGGCGTCGAAATATTAATCGGTCAAATCGTTGATACCAATTCAGGATACATCGCAAAACAATTAGACAAAATAGGTATTCAAACTACCGAAATGCTCTCCATTTCCGATGATAAACAGCATATTTTAGACACGTTTGCAGCCTTACAAAACAAAGTCGATTTGGTAATCATTACAGGAGGACTAGGACCCACAAAAGACGACATAACCAAACACACTTTTTGCGAGTATTTTGGCGACCATTTAGTGCGAAACCAAGAAGTAGAAACCCACGTTATCCAATTGATCGAAACCGTCATGAAACGACCAGCTTCGCAAATCAATAAAGACCAAGCTTTAGTTCCATCAACCTGTCAAATCCTTTTCAACAATGTAGGTACCGCTCCCGGAATGTGGATGAAAAAAAATCAAACAGTTTATATTTCATTGCCTGGCGTTCCCTACGAAATGAAATACATACTGGAACATCAAGTTATTCCCAAATTAGTTGCAGAATACGACCGTCCATATATTGTGCACAAAACAATAATGACTTACGGACAAGGCGAAAGTTTAGTAGCCGAACGAATAGAAGATTGGGAAAACAACTTACCAGAATTTATAAAACTTGCCTACCTGCCAGCGCCAGGAAGAGTTCGTTTACGATTAACCGCACGAGGCAAAGACAAAGAAATTTTGGAACAAGCCATCCAAAAAAATGTTGTTTCATTAGCACAAATAATTTCCGATATCATTGTGGGGTATGACGAAGACCAAACCATTGAAGTAATGATTGGCAAACAATTAGCACAAACAAACACAACACTAGCCACCGCCGAAAGTTGCACCGGCGGAAAAATTGCACAAGTAATAACCTCCGTACCTGGCGCCTCAGCCTATTTTAAAGGAAGTATAGTGAGTTATGCTACAGAATCTAAAATAAATGTTTTAAATATCTCGCCAGAGCTTATAGAAAAGTATTCAGTTGTTTCTAAAGAAGTGGCGACAGAAATGGCAGTACAAGTAAAAAAGTTAATGAAAACCGATTTTGCAATAGCTACAACAGGTAATGCTGGACCAAGCAAAGGTGACGCAAATGTTCAAGTTGGAACCGTTTGTATCGCAATTGCAACTCCAAACGAGGTAATTGTTGAACAATTTGATTTTGGTCAACCGCGTGAAAAAGTTATAGATAGAGCTGTAAATAAGGCATTTGAAATGCTGCAAAAAGAAATATTGAAAATTATGTAATATTTTTTTGCAACAACGATTTATTTTTCGTTTCTTTGCACCCTGATTTTGAATAACGATAAAAGATAAGCATAATGTCAAGAGTTTGTGACCTTACAGGTAAAAGAGCGATGGTAGGAAATAATGTTTCTCACGCTATGAACAAAACTAAGAGAAAATTTTCTGTAAACTTAGTTAAAAAACGTTTTTATCTTCCCGAAGAAGATAGATGGATTACTCTACGAGTAGCTGCATCTACAATTAAAACAATTAATAAAAATGGAATCGCTGCTGTTTTGAAAAAAGCACAGTCAGAAGGATTTATTAAATAATCTTTTCCAAAAAATACTAAAGCAAAATGGCAAAGAAAGGTAATAGAATTCAGGTGATTTTAGAATGTACTGAGCACAAAGGAACAGGTTTGCCTGGGACTTCACGTTACATTACAAACAAAAACAAAAAAAACACTCCAGACAGATTAGAGATTAAAAAATTTAATCCAATCTTGAAGAGAATGACTGTTCATAAAGAAATTAAATAATTAGAAATTTTAATACTCAATTTTTTGAGTTTGTTAAAGTTCAAATACACATTTAGATCATGGCAAAGAAAACCGTAGCATCGTTACAAACATCTTCAAAAAGATTATCAAAAGCTATCAAAATGGTAAAATCTCCTAAAACTGGGGCTTACACTTTTGTTGAAAGCATTATGACACCTGAAGAGGTGGATAGTTTCTTAGCAAAGAAATAATTCCAAAATAATTTTATATATCAAAGCTACTTTCAATTGAAAGTAGCTTTTTTATTTTTATATTTGTACATAATTTAATTAAATATTAAATTTAATAACAAACCAGTAAACGCAATGAGTTTTTTTAAAAAAATATTTTCATCTGAAAAAAAAGAAGCTAGTTTTAACCAAGAAACTAAGCAAACATTAGATAAAGGATTAGAGAAAACCAAAACGTCATTTTTTTCTAAACTTACCAAAGCAGTTGCCGGAAAATCTAAAGTTGATGATGAGGTTTTGGATAACTTGGAGGAAATTTTAGTGACTTCTGATGTTGGAGTAAACACAACTTTGAAAATTATTTCCCGAATTGAGGCTCGTGTAGCCAATGATAAATACCTTGGGACTGATGAATTAAATGAAATTTTACGTGACGAAATAGCTGGTTTATTATCAGAAACTAACTCGGGCGAAGCGACTACTTTTGAAATACCCGCTAACAAAAAACCGTATGTAATTATGGTAGTTGGTGTAAACGGAGTTGGTAAAACAACTACCATTGGTAAACTTGCTTACCAATTAAAAAAATCAGGATATAACGTGGTTTTAGGGGCTGCCGATACTTTTAGAGCTGCCGCCATTGATCAATTGCAAATTTGGGCCGATAGGGTTGGAGTAACAATAGTAAAACAACAAATGGGAAGCGACCCAGCATCTGTTGCGTTTGATACGTTGCAAAGTGCTGTAGCACAGAATGCTGATGTTGTTATCATTGATACAGCTGGTAGGTTGCACAACAAAGTTGGGTTAATGGGCGAATTATCTAAAGTGAAACGAGTAATGCAAAAAGTAGTAGCAGATGCTCCGCATGATGTTTTACTTGTACTTGATGGCTCTACGGGTCAAAATGCCTTTGAACAAGCCAGTCAATTTACCGCAGCAACTGAAGTTACTTGCCTTGCTGTTACTAAACTTGATGGAACTGCAAAAGGTGGTGTGGTAATTGGTATTTCTGATCAATTTCAAATTCCGGTTAAGTATATTGGTGTGGGTGAAGGAATTGAAGATTTACAGGTATTTAATAAATATGAATTTGTGGATTCTTTTTTTAAATAAATCGCTATGAAGTTTATTTCTTTTTTTAATGAATTATCACCTTTAAAACTAGTTTTACTTAGTTTTTTGTTTGGTAGTTTTGCAAAGTTTATTGAACGTTTCTCTAAAGATTTCGCTTTAGGACTTCAATTGGTTTGTTTTGGATTATTCGTTTTTGCAATTATAAAGTATTTTGAATCAAAGAATTAGGTGGTATTTTTTTTGTTTTAAAACTAATACATCCCGATTTTATTGGTACAAAGCATTTATTTTTTGCCAAAGAACATTGTCAAAATCAGATAGTGCAAGATTTGCATTTCCTGCAATATCCCCCATTCTTATCACAACCATTTTTAAACTTGGAACTACATATATTTTTTGATCATTTTTGCCTAATGCACAAAACATATCACTTGGCGCTGAAGGAATCAAACTTCCGTTGAATTGTAGTTGCGTTTGAGGTAAACGATAACTTGTTTTTCCATTAATCCACCATAAATTTCCGTAGGCTAAATTAATGTTTTGTGATGTTGTTGTTGCTGTGTTAAAATAATCTTGGTTTACAACTGTTGTTTGGTTCCATTTTCCTTTGTTAAGTGCCAACAATCCGAAACGTGCCATGCTTCTTGTGGTGCTAAAATAGATTCGGTTTCCATCAGCGTTATTGTACCAAACTCCATTGGTTGACATGCCAATTTTATCGCGTAATTTTTCGTTAAAATAGTTATTCCAAGTGTGATTAGGTGTTGCGTTTTCTATAACATCTTGCAGTTTTACGTAAACGTTGTGATAAGCCCATCTTGTTCCTGCATCAGCTGTGTATTGTAAATTTGATGGAGAAATATCGTCGCCTAAAGCGTCGTTTAACCCAGAAGTCATGGTGAGTAAATGGTGTAATGTGATAAGGTTTTCTTTTGCTAGGGGGGCGCTAGTCCAACCTGCTCCTATATAATCAGAAACTTTATTGTTAACGTTTACCAAACCTTCTTGTTGCGCTATTCCAACCACAGTTGCTGTTAACGTTTTGCCTGCGCTTGCCCAATACCACAGCGCGTTTTGGGTATGTCCGTCAAAGTAGTTTTCTAGAACTATTTTTCCGTTTATTAAAATCATAAACGATTTAGTGTTTTTTAATTGTAAGTAATCCAATAGTGGTTGTACGGCATTTTGTTTCCAACCTAGTTCTTGAACTGATGTAGTTTCCCAAGTTGCAGTTTCGCTGTTGGGAGGGAAATACATTTGTTGCGGGTTTACGCAACAATTATCTTTGGAACAACTGAGGGTAATGAATACTAGTGTAAAAAGGATTATATTTTTCATTTCATTTGGATTAAAATTTTTGAAAAAGGTTTAATCAAATGTAGTTTTTTTTATTTTAAATGTTGTAATTTTATATCGGTTTTTTTAACGTAAAATGTCTTGATTACGTATTTTGCGTGAGGGATGGGAGCGGTATCCTCTTGTGTAGCGGCAGCGGAACAAGAGATATAGCGGACAGCCCGACCT
>Ga0247722_10001438_pt1 | contig 13164 bp, 7 predicted proteins | sample MSEWelMarce3H_FC_FD_189094 | JGI IMG/M metagenome (GOLD analysis project Ga0247722, IMG submission 189094) | Subsurface sediment microbial communities from gas well in West Virginia, United States - MSEEL Well Study Marcellus 3H_FC | ecosystem: Environmental > Terrestrial > Deep subsurface >... | reverse complement strand
TATTGTTTCGGGTCAAACTAAAACATTAAATGTAACATCAGCATCAACAACTTGGTCATTCAACCATAATTTAGGATACAAATATCCAGCAATTAATGTGTTTGATGCTTCCGATAAAGTTGTTATACCAACAGAAATTGAAGTAATTGATAGTAATAATTTAAGAGTTTACTTCAACTCCGCACAAACGGGTACAGTAATTGCAACTGTCGGTGGTAATGGTTCTTCAGGAACTTCAGGTTCTTCAGGTTCGGATGGTTCAAGTGGTTCATCAGGAACTGCAGGTACTTCAGGAACGGCGGGAACGTCAGGTTCATCAGGAACATCTGGTTCTTCAGGAACAGCGGGTACAAGTGGTACATCAGGTTCTGATGGAACATCTGGTACTTCAGGTACATCTGGCTCATCAGGTTCATCGGGTTCTGATGGTACAAGTGGTACATCAGGAACAGCAGGTACTTCAGGAACAAGTGGTTCTTCAGGTAGTGATGGTTCTTCAGGAACTTCAGGTTCATCAGGAACAGCTGGAACTTCAGGAACATCAGGTTCATCAGGTTCTGATGGAACATCGGGAACTTCAGGTTCTTCAGGAACGGCGGGAACGTCAGGTTCATCAGGTTCAAGTGGTACTTCAGGTTCATCAGGTTCATCAGGTAGTGATGGTTCAAGTGGAACTAGTGGTTCATCAGGTAGTGATGGTTCATCAGGTACATCGGGAACTTCAGGTTCTTCAGGAACTTCAGGTACTTCAGGTAGTGATGGAACTTCAGGAACGTCAGGAACATCTGGTACATCAGGAACCGCTGGTACATCAGGAACGTCAGGTTCATCAGGTTCATCAGGTAGTGATGGTTCTTCAGGAACTTCAGGTTCTTCAGGTTCTGATGGATCAAGTGGAACATCTGGCACTTCAGGTACTTCAGGTAGTGATGGTTCATCAGGTACATCGGGTTCTTCAGGAACTGCGGGTACTTCAGGTACGTCAGGAACGAGTGGGTCTTCAGGAACATCAGGTTCTTCAGGAGATAGTATATTTGCTCTTACAGGATCAGTTTGGGAAACTAACTTAGATGTTAAATTCAATCAATCAGTAACAGCATCTGTATTCACAGGTTCATTCATAGGAGATGGTGCAGGTTTATATAATATACCGGCAAGTGGTGTAACGGGACTTCAATTAGACAAGATTGCGAGTGGTGCGGTAACGGCTTCAGTAAGTTCAGCAGGTTTACAAGTAAATGCTAACACATCAATCACAGGTTCATTAACTGTAAGTTCAGGTTCATTAACAAGTTTAGGTGGTGATTTATTTGTATCAGGAAACTTACAAGTATTAGGTTCATCAACAAACGTTAATATTCAATCAAGTACAGTTGAAATCGGTGATAACATTATCTTAGTAAACGCTTACTCACCGTTCCAAAGATACGCGGGTATCACAGGATACGATTCTGGTTCTGTAGGTTTATCAGGTTCAATGTTATGGGATTCAACTAATGACAATTGGTTAGCGGTTGACGGTTCTAACAATTCAAGTAAAGTAATTGGAACAACCGCAGGAGCATTAGGAAGTGAAACAAGTTTAACGAGTGGAACATTCCCAATTGCATCTTCTGACAACACAATTGGTGATAGTTTATTAACTTATAGTGGTACAACATTACAATTCAATACAGATAAATTCACAGTTGAATCAGTATCGGGAAATACAGTAGTAAATGGTACTTTAAAAGTATCAACTAACGGTAATGACTTGATAAGTAGTACGAGATCAAATGTTACATTCAAAAATGCAAGTGACATATTTGGTGAAGTTGCAACAACAGATACCACAGATGTTTTAGCTGGAATGTTAGGTTATGATGCAACTACAGGAGGATTAAAATTCTCAACTGTTATCGATGGAGGAACATTCTAACCATTAAATAAAAAAAATAGAAGGAGGACCTAAAAAATCCTCCTTTTTTTTATTCTTATTACAAAATTAAACTATTTATTGTAACGATGGGTATACAATTTTCAGGAGGACTTAAAATAGTCTCAAATGTACATAATGGGTTAGGTAATTATTACCTTTATGAAATTTACGAACCCGCAGCAGGTGCTGGTTCAATCACATTTCCTGACCATTTAAATATGGTAGGTTCTTTAAACCCAAATGAAATTGGTCAAACAGGTGGAAGCACCTCTACACAAATATATATTAATGAATTAGATTCTGCATCAACAGATAATACAACATACTTACAACAATTAGTTGGTAATCGTACTAGATTAACATTAAGTCAAGGTCCAATTTTTATTGTTTTAGAATGTAATGAAAGTGCATTCAGTTATGGTACGGGTATGTTTGTTGCGGATAACGCTGAAGGAAGTAGTTTTGAAGGTTCGATAACAATATTAACACCAGCAACAGGTAATTTTAATACGGTAGATCCGATTATGATTACTATAACGGTGTTATCACCATCTAACACTCCAACACCGACTCCAACACCTGAGGCGACAAGTACTCCAACGCCAACACCGTTGCCGGCAACTGCAACACCGACTCCAACACCACTACCTGCAACTGCAACACCTACCCCAACCCCTACATTAACAAGTACACCAACACCTACATTAACAAGTACACCAACACCTACACCTACAATTGATTTAAGTGCAGTAACAACTTATACCATTTCAGGATGTACTAGTTCAAATATACTTATTGCAAATTTAATAAGTCCAAACTTAGCACCGGGCGATACTTTCTTTTTAGAATTTACAGGTGCAACTTTAAGCGAGTGTTATACTATTGTTAATAAAATTGATGCGACACCTGATGACGGAAGTAGTCCAATTACATTCTACCCTAATTGTGCGGATTGTATTGATGGAACAACAACGACTTATACAATTTCAGGATGTACTAATTTAAATGTATTAGTTGCGGATTTAGGTCCGGGTGCGTTTGCTGCAGGTGACATATTTAATATGACATTTACGGGTGCAACGCCAAGTGGATGTTATAAAATTATTAATAAAATAGTCGACACACCAACAGATACAGGTTCACCACTTACCTTCTATGCAACTTGTCAATTATGTGAGGCGGCGTTACCTACACCAACACCAACTTCAACACCTACAGATACACCAACACCTACTCCAACAGGTGCACCGACATTTACCCCAACACCAACACCTACGGTAACAAATACACCAACGGCAACTGATACCCCTACACCAACACCTACAGCAACTACAAATCCAAATCCATCTTGTGATTTAGATTACAATATATTAACAAATACACCAACCCCTACACCTACACCGACACCAACTCCAACGGCAACAACTAATCCGAATCCATCTTGTGATTTAGATTACAATATATTAACAAATACACCAACCCCTACACCGACACCGACACCAACTCCAACGGCAACAACTAATCCGAATCCATCTTGTGATTTAGATTACAATATATTAACAAATACACCAACCCCTACACCGACACCAACGGCTACAGAAACACCAACTCCTACACCAACACAAATGCCGGATGTGGTTATAACACCTACCCCAACTCCTACAGCAACAGCAATACCGGAAGCGACGGTAACACCAACACCAACGGCAACTCCAACCGCAACACCGGCACCAGGTTGTAATTCATCTATTAACGGAACGTACGCACCATCAGGTAGTACAATTCAAACACATAGTATTGACCTTTCAACATTAACGAATGGTTATACTGTTGTTATTTCATATGAAGCATATGATAGACCAAATAGATTTAACATTTATGGTGATGGTTCAATAGTTGTGAATTCAGGGTGGGTAGGAAGTGATAATACATATTCTGGACCTTGGGGAACTGCAGGTTCTGTAGGTAACTCAACAGGACAAATTAGTTTTGTTTTTGATAACACAAAAACATACGAATTAAGGGTTGATGTTGGAAATGCAAACCCTTCAAATATTTTAAGTGATAGTTGGGATGTTACATTAACTTGTAATGCTCCTACAGCAACTCCTACCCCTACACCAACATCAACTCCAACGGTAACACCAACAGTAACACCGGTACCGACCGATACACCTACACCTACACCAACAGTGGTGCCGGGTTGTGGTGGAATATTGAGTGGAACATATGCACCATCAGGTAGTACCATTCAAACACGTAGTATTGATTTATCATCTTTAACAAATGGTCACACTGTTGTAGTTTCTTATGAGGCATACGAAAGACCTGATAGATTTAATGTGTACGCTGATGGTTTCTTAGTTGTTAATTCAGGATGGGTTGGAAGTGATAATACTTATTCAGGCCCTTGGGGTAATTCAGGTGATGTAGGTAACTCTACAGGTTCATTTAGTTTTGTATATGATAACACAAAATCTTATGAATTAAGAGTGGATGTGGGTAATGCTAATCCATCAAATATATTGAGCGATAGTTGGGATATTACATTAACTTGTAATGAACCAACTCTCACACCAACAGCTACACCAACAGTAACACCAACGGCAACACCGGTACCTACAGATACACCTACACCTACCCCTACGGTAGTACCAGGTTGTAATTCAGTTATTAGTGGAACATATACATTATCGGGAAATACAATTCAAACACGTAGTATTGATTTATCAACATTAACCAATGGTCACACTGTGGTTGCATCATACCAAGCATACGATAGACCGGATAGATTTAATATCTACGCTGATGGATCATTGGTTGCAAACTCAGGATGGGTGGGTAGTGATAACACGTACTCAGGTCCTTGGGGTATTGCAGGTTCATTAGGTAATTCGACAGGTTCATTTAGTTTTGTTTATGACAATACAAAAACTTATGAATTGAGAGTTGACGTAGGAAACGCTAACCCTTCTAACATATTGAGTGATACTTGGGATGTTACATTAACTTGTAATGCTCCAACAGTAACTCCTACACCAACCGCAACACCGGTACCTACAGATACACCAACCCCTACACCAACAGTAACTCCAACAGGTACACCAACAGTTACACCAACAGCAACGGCAACCCCTACGGTTACACCAACAGGTACTCCAACGGTTACTCCAACAGGAACACCTACAGTAACTCCAACACTAACCCCAACACCCGTTCCCTTAGTTGATTTTTCATTATCACAAGGGGCTTGTAATGGTTCATATCAGGTTAGTGTGATAATTTCAGGTGTTACAGGTGGAGCAAGTGGACAATACGAAGCAAATACAACATATTATAGTTCACAAGCAAATGCGATAGGTGGTACATATAGTAATTTCTCTGGTTCATCACAAATAAACGGTGTTCCATCGGGCACTTGGTACTTTGCGGTTAGAGATAGAATTAATCCATCATTTGTAAATGTTAAATCAATTGTGGTATTCTGTCCGACCCCAACACCTACAGTTACCCCAACACCTACAGTTACCCCAACACCTACAGCTACACCAACAATAACACCAACAGCGACTGCAACACCTACGGTAACACCAACGGCAACTGCAACCCCTACAGTTACACCAACTCCTACGGCTACACCAACATCAACTCCTACGGTAACACCAACACCAACAGCTACACCAACAGCTACTCCACCACCAGGTCAATCATTTGGTAGGTCATCAATACCGTATTCATCTATGGGTGATGCGTGTGTTTATGGAGGTGGTTTCCCAACAGGTGGATCAATATATTTAGCAAATGATACAACACCAAACGTAGGTGATTATTTCTATTCTAATGTTGAATGTACAACATTATTCAATGGTGGAAATGGTAATTATAAAATATTTAGAGGTGGAAGTTCTTGGGGAGTTGAAATTGGAAGCGGTGGATACGTGGTTTCAATTGTAGATTGTAGTGGAGTTTCTATTACACCTACACCTACACCGACAGCAACCGCAACACCAACACCAACACCAGACCCAACGGCAAATTGGGTTAACAACGGATCATATCAATGTTCTGGGTGTAATAAACACTATCAACAAACTGATTACAATCAATATTCACCAACATATACTCAAACAAGATTAGGTTCGGTTGTTGAATATAATAGTGCATTCTGTGGTGGATGTTGTGGTCAATCAACAGCGGCTGATTGGCAATGGAATGAAAGTTCAATGTGTGTTGGTTATAACTTATATCAACAAGAACAGGATAATAATCCGTGTTCTCCAACATTCGGTAATACAAGAGCCGGAACTCTTTTAGAAGTCAACACTTATGGTTGTGGATATCCTACACCAACACCAACGGTTACCCCAACACCAACACCTACACCACCACCAGTATCAGGTTTATATACCGTATTTACAAGTTGTCTTGACGGTACTAAATATTATTACTCACAAGGAACATTAGATATACAATTTGCTTTTATAACGTTAACAGAATGGAATGACGATTGTGTGTATCCGGATGGTAACTTTAGTAATCCACAAGATGCTAGTAATGGTGATCCCGTAAAACCATTCCTTAGTTACACTAATGAACAATGTGCTTATTGTGTATAAAATTAAAGAAATAAAAAAAATATAAAATGAAAAATTATTATAAAAGAGTAGATAAAGAACAACGTATGATGGTTGATACTGAAAATAGATACGCTGTAAGGTTATATCCTGGTGAACCACTTAAATCAATTACATTATATTATAATGAAGAAACGGTTGATGGATTTATTAACGAAACTTCCGATAATACGGTATGGTCAGAATCAACCGAAGTTGATTTTAATAATATTAAAGATCAAATAATATCACTAATATAATAGATATTTATTAAAAAGAAAAATATAGAAAATGGCAACAATACAATTAACAACAACTAACTACAACGGAGAATCGGGAGTGGTATACTATTATCCTTGTAATTCTGGAAGTACTTCCAGTAATTTAGGTCCCCAAACATTCCCATTACAAATTGAAGATACTGAAAATTATGAAGGAACCTATCAAGTTCTCTTCACTGGTTTGACATCAGGTAATAATCAATGGTGTTATGTACAAATTCCTTGTAGTGATTGTAATAGACCAACAGGTTTAACAACAACAGAATTATTTTTCCGATTTGCATATACTGATGGACCAAATGTTGGACAAGAAAATACTTTTTACACATATACAGCATTGGACGTGTGTAATGTTATTGATGATTATAATAACAATTTAGGAAATTTTAACGCATCATTTACTACACAAATTGGTCCAGATAATACAGCATATGCAACTGAAATTTTAGGAGACTGCTCAACGGTATCTGATGGTATTTATGTTATACTTCAAAACGGTACATATGTCATTAGAGAAGTTATTAATGGTATTTTAGACCCAACAGTTATTGATTGTTTTGTTGCACCAACTGATACACCAACACCAACACCTACAGGTGCACCGTTAGCAACTGATACACCAACACCAACACCTGCACCAGCAACTGCAACTCCTACACCAACCTCAACAGCAACACCGACACCATTACCTTGTGTAACATCGGTACAATTTGAAATTGATGTGCCGGGTGAAGTAAGATACGTGGATTGTTGTGGAACAACAAAATATGAAACTTTTGGTATTGGACCACAAGTAATTTATGATTGTCTTCAAGAAGGTTCATTATTCCAAACAACTGCAAGTATTTCATTTGTAAATTATGATACAAATCCTTGTTTTTGTGGAGGACCAACTGATACGCCAACCCCTACACCAATACCACCAACAGAGACACCTACACCAACTCCAACAGGAGTACCGTCAACAGGAACTCCAACCCCAACACCTCAAGCAGCTACGGCAACTCCAACTCCTACACCTCAAGCGGCCACTGCGACTCCAACACCAACAGGTGCACCGACAGGGACACCAACTCCAACATCAATAGTATCATATCCATATCAAATAGATATTAGTGGTCAATATTTTAACCGTTATGATGCGTGTCTAAATCAGACGGTTAATTATACGGTATATAGTGCATATCCATCACTAAGTATTGGTGATATTTTGTATACAGATCCCAATCTTACCTCAGATTATTCTAGTGGTATAGGAAATTATTTTATTATTGAAGATGCGTCTAATAAATACGTTATTGACACACAATTTGGGTCTGGTATAAATAGTATAACAAATTGTGTAGATGTGTACGCACCAACAGCAACCCCGACTCCAACACCTACAGGTGCACCGGCAACTTCAACTCCTACACCTACACCGGTACCACCAACCGCAACACCAACATCAACACCACCACCACCATCACCAACACCTACAGTTACCCCAACAAGTACGGCAACACCGGTACCACCAACAGAGACACCAACTCCTACACCTACAAGTACACCCACATCAACACCGCAACCACCAACGGCAACGCCAACACCTACACCTACTGCAACCCCAACGGTAACACCTTGTCCAGCATATGGAACATTTTTATATGATTATTGTGAGGATTATCCTACATACAGTAGAATAGGTGTGTATACCAATGGAAGTTGTGGTACTTATACTGAAATTTTAATGTTTAATGACCCTACTTGTGGTTATATAGCACCACCAACTGTTACACCAACACCAACAGCTACACCTACGGCTACACCTGTACCACCAACAGCAACTCCAACACCTACCGCAACTCCAACTCCAACACCAACACCTGTACCGGTAGAGTCTTATTTTGGTAGTGGTTATGGTAATACGGTATCGGCGGCTTGTAATGATGCGGGTATAAATGGTAGATTACTATATTCAAATTGTGATAGTAGTTCATTCGGTCCATTATGTTATGTATACGTAGACACATTCCCTAATCCATTAACAGGATATAGTTATGTATTTATGAATGGTGCAACTTGGGATGTAAATCCATCAACAGGTATGGTAGTATCATATTCAACTGAACAATGTTAATATAACACAAATTTAAAATAAAAGGAGACCATAAAAAAGTCTCCTTTTTTATTTATAACAACTATTTATAATAAGACCTACATAGGTCGTTAACCGTGATATATATCACAAGGATTTAGAACACATATATATGAGTCAAATAGTAAAACTACGTAGAAGTTCCACCAGTGGAAATAGGCCTACTAACTCTCAATTACAATTAGGAGAATTAGCAATAAACACAACCGATGGCAAAATTTATTTTTCTAAATCGGGATCTATAAACACCTCAGTAGAGGAAGTTTTAACTACAAATGCTCAAAACACTGGTTCATTAAGTCTTAGTGGTAGTTTCAATTTAGTTGGTACTGAAAGTATCACGGGTTCAACAAAAATTAACGGTTCTTTAAGTGTTACAGGGTTTACATATTTAACATCTTTATTTGTATCAGGTGCCGACCCAGTGGCTAACGTACAAGCTTACGTTCCATCAAGTTCAATTTATAATGTAGCGGGATTTAATACTCCGAATAGAGTTGCATCTGGTATTCGTTTTAATTGGAATAATGAAGATTGGACAATTGGTGCAGCAAGAGGTCTTACAACCGATATTGATGGTTTAATATTTAGTAAAAATGGAGTAAGAAAATATATGATTGATGAAGATGGTAATGCGTCTTTATCAGGTTCAATGTATATAAGTGGTGGTTTATTTATAAACGGAAATGCGGTTGGTACGGGTAAATTAGATTCGACAGAGTTCTATAATTTCACATCATCGGCAACTTCAATCATTGCTAGTTCATCATATGCAACTACCGCATCATACGTTTTAAATCCAATTGTGGTATCGGGAGTAACAAGAACTCAAACAGTTTCATCACCATCAGCAACTTGGTCATTCAATCATCAAATGGGTCAAAAATACCCATCAATACAGGTTTTTGATACCAATGGTTATATTGTAATGCCGAGTGAAATAAAGGCGGTGGATGATAATAATCTTAATGTTTATTTTTCACAACCACAAACAGGTATTGTGAGTGTAACGTTAGGTGGAGCAGGAACCGCAGGTACTAGTGGAACGTCAGGTATTGCCGGAACAAGTGGCACTTCAGGAACAAGTGGTAGAGATGGTTTAGGTGGTTATTCACATACTTATACGGCATCAACTACTTGGTCTGTGGCACACAATTTAGGAATGGATTTTCCTATTGTAACCGCTTGGGATACGAATAGAAAGGTGGTTTTACCTACTGAAATTTATTCCGTTGACACTAACAATATTGAAGTTTACTTCTCACAACCAATTGCGGGAACTATAAGTGTAATTAAGATTTTATAATTTAAATTTTTTTAGTTATATTATCTTGATGATAACTAATCAAGATTTCATAAAAGAACGAATCACCACGAATAATGGTGATTCGGTTCCATATAGATGGACACACGGAGCGACCGAAGAACATTTAGGAGATGGTATAGTTGTATATTCTATGATACAACATATGAGAGCAAAGAATTGTCTTTGTATTGGTTCAGGTGGTGGTTTCATACCACGTATTATTACACAAGCAAGATTAGATTTACATAAGCAAGGAATTTTTGAAGGTGATGACAACTTAAGTTGGGGTGACATTGGTGTAACCTACGTTGTTGACGCTTGCAATGGGGTAGGAGGCCCTAACGACCTTGAAGATGAGAATTCATATTACCGATATACTTTTCACCCCAGATTCATTAAATCGACCTCAGAAGAGGCGTATTATAATTTCTTTGTTTTACAAGATATTAAATTAGATTTTATTTTTATTGATGGTGACCATTCATATGAAGGTGTAAAAAAAGATTTTGAATTGTACTCACAACTATTAACAGATAAGGGTATAATAATTATACACGACACCGATGACAAATATGAAGAATCATTAATCATATCAGAAGATTCCAAAAAAGACCACCACCGTTTTGATGGACCATCTAAATTTGTAAAAGAATTACAAAAAAATACATCTTACAATTTGATTAATTTATTTAATTTTCGTATATTACCTAATAAACCAGCATCAAGCGGAATTACGGTGATTAATAAAAGAAATGATTAAATTATTAACAGTTATTGGACACGGGACATCTTTACTCCCACATTTTATTGAACATTACCAAAAACAGGTTGATGAAATTTTAATTGCTGTTTATGAAACAGAATTACACCCATCATTAAATGATGAAGTGTCTGAAATTATTAAAAATTATGATAATGTTAATATAACAATAACCATAAAAGAAAGATTATATGATTGGGAAAAAGTAACACAATTATATAATTTTGTTAAAATGAAATCCCAAAGTGATTGGTTTGTAATTTCGGATATTGATGAATTTCATCTCTACCCAAATAATAGTTTACGTCAATTAGTAAACGATTGTGAGAAAAATAATTGGGATATTGTTAGAGGCGGTTTTATAGATAGAATAGGTAGAGATGGTGAGTTCACTGAATTAAAAAGTAATGAATCAATATGGAAACAATTCCCAAATGCGGGATTTTTTCGTTATCCAATGAGTAAAGCTTGTCCAAATAAAATATGTGTTATGAGAGGTTATGTCGATATAACATCAGGTCAACATTATGCTAAAATTGATGACCATACAACTTGGAGATGGCAAGGATGGAACCACCCGTTGATAGCACCCATTGAAACTCATTCAGTTCAAGTTCACCACTTCAAATGGGATTCAACATCAATCGAAAGAATTTTAGATGTTGCTAATCTTAATGAAGAATATGCATTTTCAGATGAATACTTTCAAATGTATAAAGAATTAAAAAAGACAAATTTTAAAATTGATGTATCAAATCCTGAATATATGTTTGAACTTGGATTAACATCATCAACATTTAACGGTTATAAAAATTGGAATAAATTAATTAAAAAAATAATATCAATATGAGTGTAAAAGCAGACAAAGATGAGCAAATTGCTCTCGAAACAAGAAAAGTTAAGGCATTAGAAAAAATTGCTAATTCATTAGATTCATTAACCGTATGGTTTGAAGAAATCGATAAGGATGAGTGGAGTCAACGTATTCAATATTACTTGGCTGAATTTCATACAAGTGCAGTAAAGAAAAATGAGGAGTAAATTAGGAATAATAGTACCATATCGTAATAGACCCGACCAATTGGAAGTGTTTATTGAACATATGGAGAAGTATCTTGCGGACAAAGATTTACGATATGAAATTTTCATAGTAGATCAGGACAATGCAAAACAATTTAATAGAGGTATTCTATTGAACATTGGTTACATCTATGCTAAAAAAATTAGATGTAACTATATTGTTTTTCACGACGTAGATATGTTACCTGTCGATGTGGACTATTCTTATTCTGATATACCTTTACACTTGGCTACCGATTTTATTCTTGAAGAAGGTGAAAAAGAAAGAGAAGTATTTGAAGAATATTTTGGTGGGGTGACAATGTTCCCTATTGAGACATTTGAAAAGATAAATGGTTATTCAAACAAATATTGGGCTTGGGGATATGAAGATACCGACCTTCTATTAAGATGTAAAGAAAACAATATTGAATTGAATACATTAAAACTTAAAAATACCGGTAGGTTAGGTAAGTCATTAAAATTCAATGGAAAGGATTCCTATGTTCAATGTGAAAATGTAATCGATTTCTATGAACACGTAACAATATTTGTTTCGTTCTTTCCTGAAAAATTACATTTGGAACATACTAAAGATAGTGATGAATTTACTGTTTTTAGTATACCAGGTTATGACTTTGCAATTTGTTACAATTCATTTGCTCGTTATAATTTTTGTGCATTTGATAGTAAGTTAAATGCATTATATGTTAATTCAAATATAAAAACGAATTACAAAACAAATATAACTATCACGGTTGATGCTGAAAATAGAGTAATTAAGGTTTATCAAGACGGAATTTTTATTGGTGAAACACCAACGTATAGAAAGTTGTATAGATATAAATTACAACCGTATTTTTATTTAGGTGTTGGTAATCTCGATAGAGAAATCACTACAAATTATTTTAAAGGTAATATCGATTCATTTGCTTATTATAACGAATTACTAACTGAAGATGAAATAAAAGAAATTTCAAACGATAATACAGATTTAAGAAAATACAAATCGGGTAAGTTCTTAAAAACGTATTACGATGTTAATCATATTGAAAATTATAAATTAGTTGATTTATCAGGTAACGGTAAT
>Ga0247722_10001437_pt1 | contig 13172 bp, 7 predicted proteins | sample MSEWelMarce3H_FC_FD_189094 | JGI IMG/M metagenome (GOLD analysis project Ga0247722, IMG submission 189094) | Subsurface sediment microbial communities from gas well in West Virginia, United States - MSEEL Well Study Marcellus 3H_FC | ecosystem: Environmental > Terrestrial > Deep subsurface >... | reverse complement strand
GTAGAAGTAATTTCTATTAAATCCGTGTTTTTGGATTAGAAAATCACTAAATCAACGACTTTTTGTGCGATTTCTAGCTTTTTTTTCAATAAACGCTGCATTTTCTTCCTTATCAAAGAGAACCTTCCGTATTTTAAAACATAATGCCTAGGGTGACTCTGAGGGCGGATTGTTTTAAGTTTTGACGGATGTAGGCGTAGGTCGCTGTGCCACCGGTAATCTCCTCGCGGTAATAAGTATAGTCCGATGTCTTGCTCATCAAATTGGTAAAACTTCTGAAGAAATTAATACTAAAAAATGCCGAAGTGGTGCCCCCGAGGCGATATTCTGAGCCAAGTCCTACATTCAGACCCAGACGGAAGGGTAACAAAGTTGTTTCATCGGAAATGTTAATGTCTTTTTCCTCCGAATCGGTAGCCACAACCACCATGGCTTTTGTCACAGCATCCTGCTTGCGGACTTCGAAATAAGAATCATTCGCTGTCGCTTTTACGCGCAGTCCTGCTTCCAGTCCAAACATCCCGAAGTATTTGAAACCACCGTATTCGGCCGTATTCAATTTCAAAATCAGGGGAAGCGTAACATGCGTGGTGTTAATGGTTCTTGATTTTAGGGTGCATTCCTGACGGGTGGGGGATACGTTGTCAGGGGTGACAAATTCATCGGCATCGCGCACATATTTTACAACGTAGTTTCCCGTGAGATCGTTTTTGAAATTATAAGTCCCGCCTTCAAAATCTCCCCCCACGCCCCATAAAAGCGCAGCAACGGATGAAAACCGATATTCAACATTTAATCCAAATCCACTCCCAAAATTTCTCCCCGAGGGTACATTATTCTTGTCCGAACTAATTAGCCAGACCGACTGTGGTGTTATGCGAAGGCCAAAGCGCAACTTTTTATCAATCGCGTTATTCTGCGACACAGCCTGACTCAGCAAGGCAATAACGGACAGGGCAGTGATTATGGTTTTTTTCATGAGTAGAAGTTTAATACCAAGCTGTCAATAAACAGGTAAATTTCGGTCGCCTCCAGCTTAATAATTGATTAGTTTTACAAATATAATCAATGCATGTGCCTGTTATGAAAGTACTTCCCTATTTTATCACCTCCGTATTGTTTGTTTTTATGGCGTGTGAGGATAATCCCCTCCAGGTGCCGACAGAAGACGTTCAGGTGCCTGAAATAAAAGTCCTTCGCATGGAAGAGGATCTCTTTCAGTTAAAACCGGGCACGGTGCAACAGCAGATCATTAGCCTGCAGCAGAAATACGGTCTATTATTTGATCATTTTCTAATGAATCCCCTGCGCCTGAATGGCAGCAGAGATAGCGCTGCTCCAAATGAGCTGCTAGCTTTTACGACGGATAAGGAAGTACGTGGCGCATGGAAAGAGGCTTCCATGCTTTATGGGGATATGACGCCTTACACTGAAGCGTTTAAAGAGATGCGAAAACGCTTCCACTATCACTTTCCGACACGCCCCCTCCCGAAACAACTCGTAACGACCATCAGCGGCTGGAATTACGCGGTGGCTTATATGGATAGTTCTTTAATCTTGTCCCTCGATATGTATCTGGGCGATACTTCTGTTTATTATCAAATGCTGCGCTATCCGCAATACCAGACACGAAAAATGAATAAAGCGAATATTTCAACAGATCTTGCTCGGGGCTGGATTCTGACTGAATTCGAAAAACAGAAACCAGAGAATACACTATTGCACCACACCATTTTTTACGGAAAAATTTTCTACGCAATTCAGGCCCTCCTTCCCGATGTCACAGACAGCCTCATAATCGGTTACTCTGGCGAACAGATTAAAACCTGCAAGAAGTACGAAAAACAATATTGGGGCTACTTCGCTGAGAAAAATCGTCTCTATGAAAACAGTCTGATCACGGTCAGGGAATTGACCACCGACGGACCCTTCACCGCTGCCATTTCCCGCGAATGTCCGCCGCGCATCGCCATGTGGGTCGGTTGGCAGATTGTTCAGTCCTACATGAAAAAAAATAAAGTGAGTCTCGAACAACTGATGATGGAAAAGGACCCGCAAAAAATTCTCGCTAAAAGCAAATACAGGCCTTAAATCCTGTCTGCTTCGTTCACCTCAATTCGTGCACATGACAACACCTTAGTAGGTGTTTCAGTGGTAGAAGGGTGTTAATAAATTGGATAAATAGGTCCTAAGATTTTTCGAAGTGCTTTTTCATAAAGCTGAAATAATACTCTTTCCAGCCTTTTTTGAAACTATCCCCTAAGCCATCTGGAATAGAGGTGTGCGTGATGCTCATGAGTGTATGTTCATCCTTAAATGTAAAGAAAATTTCAATCTGCGAGTCTTCATCCTGCTCAGAAAAATCTTTAGTTCGCCATTTTTGGATAATCTTCTTGTAGGGGAAAATTTCCACGTTGGTGCCCGTTATATAACCATCCCATGCGGTAAAACTACCTCCTTCGTTTGGACTTGTTGTTGCAGCTCTGCCGCCTGTAAAAGCGCTGTGACTTGCATTATTGAGCCAACCTGTAAAAACATCTTTTGCTGAGCACTGTAATTTTACAGAGACTTTAAATTTTTCCACTATGTAACTTGTTATTTAGTACCGGTAAAAGCCGTTTGAATTCGCTCTGTGTTAGTAATTCGGGTTGCCGCAGCGGCAATCTGCGCAGCCGAGAAGCCGCATTCATCATACAATTCTGCCTGTTCACCGTGTTCGACAAAATTGTCAGGAATCCCAAGACGGATGACCCTTGCCTGATAACCATGATCAGCCATGAACTCAAGAATAGCTGACCCCATTCCTCCTTGTATACAGCCATCTTCCACTGTAATTATTTTATCGAAGCGCGCAAAAACGGAATGGAGCAGGGCTTCATCAAGTGGTTTCACAAAACGCAGATCGACATGGGCTGCAGATAAACCTGCCTCCTGAATCGCGGTCAGCGCATCGGTCACCAGATTTCCAGGATGTCCTATTGAAATAATGGCTAAATCTTTACCATCTTGTACCAATCTTGCTGTACCCGGTTTTATTTTTTTAAACGGTGTTTTCCAGTTAACGGTCCCGTCCACATTCCCTTTCATTACTCCCTGTCCACGTGGATAACGAATACTAAAAGGTCCCGTAATTTCATCCAACTGCGCAGTATACATCAAGTCGCGGAGTTCTTCTTCATTCATTGGCGCACTGACAATCATGTTGGGAATACAACGGAAAAAAGCAAGGTCATAGGCACCATGATGGGTTGGACCATCAGCACCTGCGAGTCCGCCGCGGTCAAGACAGAAAATCACTTTTAAATTTTGTAATGCCACATCATGAATCACCTGATCATAAGCTCTCTGCATGAAGGACGAATAAATATTACAAAAAGGCACTAATCCTTGCGTCGCCAATCCTGCACTGAAGGTCACCGCATGCTGTTCAGCGATACCCACGTCAAATGCTCTGTCCGGCATTGCTTTCATCATAATATTCAGAGAACAGCCAGAAGGCATAGCTGGTGTCACCCCCATGATTTTAGTATTCTTTTCCGCCAGTTCTACGATACTGTGTCCAAATACATCTTGATATTTTGGAGCTTGCGGCGTTTTAGGGACCACCTTAATAATCTCCCCAGTGTGTTTATTAAAGAGACCTGGTGAATGCCAAACCGTTTCGTTGCCTTCCTCACTGAATTTATAACCCTTCCCTTTTTTGGTGAGGACGTGCAGTAATTTCGGTCCCGGAATATCCTTCAAATCCGCCATGACTTTGGCAAGTCGCACCACATCGTGGCCGTCTACCGGTCCGAAATAACGAAACCGAAGAGATTCAAAAAGATTACTTTGTTTTAGTAAACTTGTCTTTATCGCATTTTCAACCTTGCTCGCAATTTCTTGTGCATTGGGACCGAACTTGCTGATTTTACCAAGCAGTTCCCATACTTTATCTTTTGCCTTATTGTAGGTATGCGAGGTGGTGATGTCTGTCAGGTATTCTTTCAGCGCACCAACATTCGGGTCAATGCTCATGCAATTGTCATTCAGGACCACCAGTAAGTTGGCATTCTCTACACCAGCGTGATTCAGACCTTCAAAAGCCAATCCCGCTGTCATCGATCCATCACCGATGACGGCAATATGATGACGATCCTCTTGTTTTTTGTAACGGCTGGCAACTGCCATGCCCAGTGCGCCACTAATGGAGGTTGATGAATGCCCCACCCCAAAAGTATCATATTCACTTTCACTTCGTTTCGGAAAACCGCTCAGGCCTTTATAAATCCTGTTGGTATGAAAGAGATCGCGACGACCGGTTAAAATTTTATGACCATAGGCCTGGTGCCCTACATCCCAGACTAATTGATCGTAAGGCGTATTAAAAACGTAATGAAGTGCGACGGTGAGCTCCACCACACCCAGTGAGGCGCCAAAGTGTCCACCTTTCACCGATACTAGATCGATGATGTATTGTCGCAATTCAGCACTGAGCTGTTCCAGCTGCTCTTCTTGCAATTTTTTCAAATCTGCAGGGGAATCGATTCCTGCGAGCAAATCACCGGGAACAAATCCGGAACCTTTTACAATTTCCATGTCGTCTGGCAAAGATAAGTATTTAACGTGTTTCCGCTTCCTGTTATTGTCACAAAAGCGGGGATTTCATTTAATTAACGCATAGACAAGCGGAAGGTTCGCACACTAAGGTGTTTTTTTGAAAAGATAACCTTTCTCCACCTTCGGCGTTTCTTTCATGTCCAAAGGAAGCTCAAAAGTATCCATGATTGTTGCATAGCCGTTTTTTCGAATTTCGAGTTTATAGCTTCCAGCGGGCAAGGTCAAAAAATACTCGCCGGTTTCACCAGTTGCAGTTGAAGCGACAATTTGATCAGCATCCGATTTCACAACGACTTCTACATCTTGCACACCATAACCTTCGGTGCCTTCCCGAATTGTTCCCCTCAAGATACCCAGACCGCTTGCGTTTTTGCGTTTGCCGTCCTTTTCAAGAATGGCGTAATTTCTCAAGTCAACTTTATAAAGATCACTTTCTCCGAGACCGCCTTCTCGATTGCTCGAAATATAGGCATAGCGTGCATCGGCACTGATGGTCATCTGTCCCTCATGGGCGGGGGTATTCACGGGGAATCCAAGATTCTCAGGCTTTGACCATTTGCCGTTTTCATAGTGACTGCGAAATACATCGTAGCCACCCATGCTGCTAGGTCCGTTGCTGCAAAAGAAAAGTGTTTTGCCATCTGGCGCGAGAAAAACGCCACCTTCATCATTGGCAGAATTGATTTCCGGACCTAGATTTTCTGGTTTTCCCCATTCATTTTTCCCCTTCTTTTCTACCATCCAGATATCACTCAGCCCAAAGCCCCCTTTACGTTCACTCGTAAAAAAATATTTTTTTCCATCCGGACTAAGGCAGACACCACCTTCCCAATACGAGCTGTTTATGGGTTTCCCTAGGTCTTCGGGTGTTTTCCATTTACCGTCGGCTACCTTGCTGACAAAGAGGTTACCACCGCGTCCATTGCCGGTTGCGGTGTTATAGTAAATAAAAATCTGCTTGCCATCTGCAGTGATGCCAGTTACTGCATCATGACCTTTGACATTTATATTTGAACTAACGGGCATCGCTTTTCCGAAGTTTTGCGTCGCACTGTCGCGCTGTGCCAGATAGATGTCTTCAAAATATTTATTGTCCCCTTCTACATCTACTGGCGAATTGGTAGTCTCCGGCCTTCTGGTGGTGAAGACGAGACGGGCGCCATCTGCAGTTATGCAGGGATTCTTATCGTCCCATTTACTATTCACATCAGCTCCAAGATTGATGACTTGTACGTCCAGAGGAGCAGCCATGAATTGTTTGGCATTGCGGCACTGACTCAACACAATTCGTGCTTCTTCGAGTTCAAACTTATCGGCTTTCGGCTGGGAAACATAGGTTTCCAGTTTAGAAATAGCCAGGTCAAATTTTTGTTCCGCCTGGTAAACACGTCCCAGATAAAGGTAACTTTCAGGTATTATATTGGAAGCATTGACCGCTTTTTCCAGATTGGAACTGGCATTGGCCATTTGTTTTAAATAGAAATAACAATAGCCCAAGTAAAAATTCACAGAGCCATTGTCAGAGTTATTTTTTTCAACTTCACGGAACACATTTAATGCAGCAACATAATCGCCTGCATACATTTTCTGCTTTCCTACTGCAACTTTAGCAGCGTCTGAAGGATTCAGGGTGGTTTTGTTTTTAGAATCTGACTGAGAAAAGCAGAAGCCAGAAAGGAGGATCAAGGGTATCAGAAGTTTTAACATAGGATTGTTTCTTCTTCTAAAATACAAGTTATTTTTAAAAATGCAGGATCCTAATTGGAAAAAGTTTTAGATTTTTATAAATCAGACCAGTCCCTGAAGCCTACTAGTAGGTAGAAGATGATTGATAGCGTCACAGCTTGTTCGTGGCAAAAGGGTATAGTATGCGTGTTGCTGCGCTTGACTTGCGCGAGTAAGTTGTCTTCACAGCACAAAGCAAAGCACTGGGAACGGCACTATGAACATCTTTTATACTAGAACAAAAGAGTTGTAAACCCGGTATTAGGTTTTTTTACGCATACTCACCACAATTGGCACACCACTAAAGTCATAATGTTCACGGATCTTATTCTCCAGAAAACGCTTATAAGCTTCCGTTACATACTGCGGCAGATTGCAGTAGAACATAAACAGTGCTTCTCCTTTTAATTGGGTAATGTATTTTACTTTGACGTATTTCCCTTTGACGGCCTGAGGCGGCTGGTTCTCAATGATTGGCAGCATCAAGTCATTTAACTGACGTGTAGGAATGTGGCGGGTTTTGTTCGCGTACACCATCATGGCCAAGTCTACGGCTTTTAAAATTCTTTGTTTGTCGTGCACGCTTATAAATAGAATGGGAATATCCTTGAATGGTTTTATTCGCTCACGAATCCGGTCTTCGTACTCTTTAGCAGTTTTGGTATCTTTCTCTACTAAATCCCATTTATTAACCAGAATCGCCACCCCTTTGCGGTTTCGTTCAATCAGGCTGAGAATACTAAGATCTTGCGCCTCCATGCCTTGAGTAGCATCAATCATGAGCAAGCAGACATCGCTGTTTTCAATTGCAGAAATACTGCGTAGGACGCTATAAAATTCTAGATCTTCATGAACTCTTGCCTTGCGGCGCATACCCGCTGTATCGATGAGCCAGAAATCATGACCATATTTTGTGTAGCGTGTGTTAATTGTATCCCGCGTTGTACCTGCAATTGGGGTCACGATGTTGCGTTCTTCGCCAAGAAGCGCATTGGTAAGTGATGATTTTCCGACGTTAGGACGACCTACGATGGCAATGCGAGGGATTTTAAGTTCTTCTAAACCCCTCTCGTCTGGGGGTAGCAGTTTCACCAGTGCATCCAGCATATCACCAGTGCCCGTGCCCATTCCTGCAGAAATTGCAAATACATCACCCACGCCAAACTTATAAAATTCAGCAGCGAAATGCGCTTTATCATGATTATCAGCTTTATTCGCCAGTAAGAGGACCGGTTTTTTACTTTTTCTCAACAGCCGTGCCACTTCCTCGTCAAAAGGGGTGGGTCCTTCATTAATATCCACTACAAATAAAAGAGCGGTACATTCCTGAATAGCAATTTCTACCTGTTTGCGGATTTCGGCTTCCAACATATCGTCGCTTCCGCTGATATAGCCGCCAGTATCCACAAGGCTAAATTCTACGCCCTGCCATTCCGCTTTTCCATAATGGCGGTCCCGCGTAACCCCCGCCACTTCATCTACGATGGCCTGACGGGTCTCCGTGAGACGGTTGAAGAGTGTTGATTTACCCACGTTTGGGCGACCTACTATGGCGACGATATTTGGCATAAGGCTGCAAAGTTACTCATTTTTTTCCTGCTTCTTGTCATTCTATCCAAGGTCCCTAGCCTTGCCTTCCTTGATTTTGCCTTCCGATTACTTGGACTGAAAAGCTATTTTCTGTATATTTGGTTAATGCGCTTCAGAAAATTTTTCATTCTCGGTCTCCTCTTCTTGAGTGCTTTTTTTAAAGCCCAGCATCAGGATAATCCCCATGTAGTGACGCCACATGTTAGTCCAGCACTTAGGTTCACTGAAAATCAGGGACAATGGGAAGAAAAAATTCTGTTTCGTAGTACACTCTGGGGCGGTGCTTTGTATGTGGAGAAAAATGCGCTGACTTTTAGTTTTTTTGATCAGAAAAAATTAAGTCTTATTCACCAGGCCGGCATTAATAAGGGGCAGGTGTCCGACTTGACTATTAAACGACACGCCTATCAGGTCCGTTTCGAGAATGCCAATCCTGAACCCCATGTTGAAAAGCAGCAAATGGGTTCTGATTATGAAAATTTTTATCTCGGTAATGATCAGTCCCGCTGGCGGGGCAATGTCCACAATTACCATCAAATTTTTTTACGTTCCCTTTATCCCGGAATCGATTACGAGTTAATTACCGCTGTTAAGGGGATGAAGTATAACTTCCACATTCGTGCTGGATCAGAACCTTCGCAGATTCGTATGAAGTATGATGGCGTGGATAAAATGTATCTTAAAGATGGCGCTTTGTATGTAAAGCTGCAGGTTAATGAGGTGAAAGAACAGCGGCCCTATGCCTATCAGCGCATTAATGGGGAAATTAAAGAGGTTGCCTGCAGTTATAAATTAGAAAACAATGTCCTGGGTTTTATTTTCCCAAAAGGCTACGATAAAAAATATGATTTGGTGATTGACCCGATTTTGGTATTTGCTGCGCAAAGTGGTAGCACTGCTGACAATTTTGGGATGACGGCCACCTACGATGCTCAGGGCAATTTATATGCGGGCGGAACTTGTTTTGATACCGGCTATCCCGTCAGTATGGGGGCCTTTAGTACCAGTTTTAACGGCACACCAACCGCGGGGATTTCCGATGTCGTGATTACAAAATATAATTCCACCGGAAATGCTTTACTCTTTTCCACTTACATTGGCGGCTCACAGGCAGAGATTGTGACTAGTCTGGTGGTTGATCATAGTAATAACCTCTGTTTCTATGGTGCCACTGGCTCATCTAATTTCCCCATGCTGAGTAATTCTTTTGATTCAAGTTTTAATGGGGGAACAGGTTTGAGTTTTATTTTTAATGGCACCTCCTTCAATTTCGGAACCGATATTTACCTCGCAAAATTTAATGCTTCAGGGACATCGCTTTTGGCCAGCACGTTTCTGGGTGGCAGTGGCAATGATGGTGTCAATCACGTCAACCATTTAACCGTATTGCAATTTCCTTCTTTTTCTGTACTTGAGTATTTAACGGATTCCTTACAATTTAATTATGGCGACCAGTACCGGGGAGAAATTCAAGTCGATGTCGCAAATAATATTTATATCGCCAGCAGTACCCGTTCCAGCAACTTTCCGATAGTGAACGGTTTTGACAATAGCTTAGGAGGGAAGCAGGATGCTGTGGTTTGCAAGTTAAACAGTTCTCTTTCGCAATTAATCTACTCCACCTATCTCGGCGGTAGCAGTAATGAAGCAGGAAATGCATTAGTTGTGAAGGACAATATGGAGGTCTACGTCACGGGCGGCACCTGCTCTCCTGATTTTTCCACTACCAATGGCGCTTTCGATCAGACCTACAATGGGGGGGCGGCAGATGCATTTGTTTCTCATATCAGCGCAAATGGAAGTGTTTTGCTGCAATCTACTTTTCTGGGGACGAGTAATTATGATCAGTCTTATTTCGTACAAGACGACAAGTATGGCAACATCTATCTCTATGGACAGTCCTTAGGCAATATTTCGGTCCTAGCAGCGTCTAATGCTACAGCCGTATTCAGCAATCCAGGTAGACATCAGTTTATCACCCGTTTTAACAGCACCCTAGCGACGCGGAATCTCTCCACTGTCTTTGGATCACAGACGACAAATGTTGACATTTCACCCTGCGCTTTCGCAGTCGACAAGTGTAATAACATTTACCTCAGCGGTTGGGGCGGAAATATTATTACGCAGGGCGCGCCTCTTCTCAGCAATATGCCTCTGTTTCAGCCGACGCAAGGTACCACTACGGGATTTGATTTTTATTTTTTAGGATTGGATAGTAATGCACAGGCGATTAAATACGGGTCTTATTTCGGTGGCGCTTCCAGTCAGGAGCATGTGGATGGAGGCACTTCTCGTTTTGATCCGGCGGGCCGCATTTATCAATCCGCTTGCGCTGGGTGTGGTGGTTTTGATGACTGGCCGGTCACACCAGGAGCTTGGCCCCTTCAGCCCGGCAATCCCAATAATTCCAGTAATTGCAATAATGGCGTGGTAAAACTTGATTTTCAGTTGCAGACCGCCCTTGCCACGATACAGACGGCGACTATGGCAGGATGTGCGCCTTTTGTTGCCACCTTTACCAGTGCCACGCCCCCCACGGGTTCTGGCTCGACCTATGTATGGTATTTGGCGCCGGGACAGACGACCTCAACTAATCCCAATCCAACCATTACCTACACCGCGCCTGGCGTCTACACGGTCGCTTTGGTTGTGAAGGATAATCTGACCTGCAACAAGAAAGATAGTGCTGTGACCTATATTACAATTTATCCAAAACCTACAGCTCTGATTAGCTTCACGGGTGCAGGCTGCAGCAATGTTATCTCCGTTCAGGCAAATTCTACTGGGAATCTGGGAACGAATCCGCACTTCTGGAATTTTGCGCCCATTACCAGTACAGCGGCAGCTCTGAGTTATACCTATCCCGCCAATGGGAATTATAATTTAAGCTATACGGTAACGGACCTCAATGGCTGTAAGGATGTCAAGACGCAGACCCTTTCTGTATTTAGTTTTAGTCCCGGCGCTGTGACCAGCGCAAGTCTTTGTGCAGGAAAAACGGCTACGCTGAATGCCAGTGGTGGCACAAGTTACAGCTGGTCACCGACTTCTAATTTGAATGGCAGCACACTTGCAGCACCTCAGGTATCCCCTCCCACCAGTACCAGTTATAGTGTGGTCATCACTAATAATACACCAGGGTATAATTGCACAGCGACCTTGGTCACACAAGTGATTGTCCTGCCCAATCCAACTGCCAACTTTAGTCTAAATTCTTCTCCTTGCTCCAACACCGTCATCACCAATAATTTTTCTTCGGGTAATCTGGGTGCAGTTCCTTTTCAATGGGCTTTTGGAAATGGCAGTGGTCCGAATACCAATGTCGCCCCGTTTTACACCTATCCCGGCAACGGTACTTTTTCAGTGACACTGACAGTGACGGACATAAACGGCTGTCAGAGTGCACTAACGAATACCATTGCCATTTTTAATTTTACGCCCGGCGTCGTGAGTAGTTCCAGTCTTTGTTATGGCAATACAACTACGCTTGTTGCACAGGGAGGTAATAGTTATAGCTGGACACCCGCTGCTTCTCTTAGTAGCAGTTTAACTGGTTTGACAGCCGCCAATCCTACCACCACGACCATTTATACAGTACAGATCGAAAACAATACGCAAGGCTACACCTGCGCTCGGACCCTGACCACACAAATCCTCGTTCGACCCACACCGACTACCAATTTTGATTTTAACATTAATCCCTGCGGCGGGGGTGTTAACTTTATTGATCAGAGTGCCGATGAGGTGGCCACCTGGAGCTGGACCCTGACACCGACTCGGACGAGCACGCTTCAATATCCTTATAATTTTTATACAGCAGGAGGACAATATACAATTACATTAACCACTACGAATATCTATGGCTGTCCAAATACGCGGACCAAAGACCTCGGTGTTCCTGTACCGCCCCCATTGAGGGCCTCAGGAGATAGTAGTATTTGCAGGGGTTCAAGTATACAATTGGCTGCAGAAGGCGGCGTATCCTACGACTGGTCGCCACCGGAGACACTCGATTTTCCGGCTTTAAACAATCCGATTGCGACGCCAGTGGTGACGACCGATTACAGTGTGAATATTACGACATCGCAGGTTGTGAATGGAAACGTGTGTAAATTTATTCTCACCGTGAAGGTAAAGGTCGATTTGCTGAGTACCACACCCATCAGTGGCAATGCCAATCCGGTGATAGTGACAGTCGGCGATCCAAGTCAGCTGACCTACGTCGGACAAGCCGGTGCAGTGATTAATTGGCTACCATCTGGCTCAACCACTCCAGCAACAGGCTACACCGTGCTCGCATATCCCATGCGACCAACTACCTATACGGCTGTTGCGTCACGAGGGGCCTGCACCGAAGAAGTGGAGGTGCAGGTAGATGCCTATACAGCTGGATGTGCCACCAAGGATTTTTTCATTCCAAATACCTTTACTCCTAACGGCGATGGAAATAATGATATCTTATACGTGCGCAGTCTGAAGACAGATGAACTGTATTTTTCTGTTTATAACCGCTGGGGTGAACTCGTTTTTGAAACAACGGATGCAACGCAGGGTTGGGATGGTCGTTTCAAAGGCAGGGAGGCCGATTCAGGAGTCTTTGGTTATTATCTGCGCGTGAAGTGTGCAAACGGAGGGGAAACCTTTAGCAAGGGAAATGTGACACTTATTCGCTAAATCGCTGGGGATTATTTTTCATTGGTATTTTTATATTTCTAATTTTTTCTGTACTTTCGCAGTCCTTAAACGGTAGGTATAGCTCAGTTGGTTAGAGCATCGGTTTGTGGTACCGAGGGTCGTGGGTTCGAGTCCCATTACTTACCCGAAGAAAAAAAAACCCGGTATTGACCGGGTTTTTTTTATGATCGTTGGTTTTTATTCTCGTTTTATTTTTTCGCTTCTGGAATCAAGATTGCATACTCGGGACATGAATTATTTGGTTTTAGGTACAACCTTTTTTTTTGCAGTTTTAATCACGGGTTGTCACAAAAAACAGGCTGCCTGCTATGATGAAGCTTTAAAAAAAAAGCACAGAGACGGTACGTTGCAGTTCCGATTGTCCCGGTATCAAAGGCTGTGATGGAAATTTTTATTGTAATGAATGCGTAGCAGCCATGTCTGGCATTCGTCCTGAATAAAAAAAGATCCGACAAGAGCTGCCGGATCTTCTTAATGGGGGTACATTTGTTTATTTTTTCGTTGCCTTTTTCGCAGCAGCTTTTCTTGGTGCCGCTTTTTTTAGATGCTGCTTTTTTCACAGT
>Ga0247722_10001436_pt1 | contig 13179 bp, 13 predicted proteins | sample MSEWelMarce3H_FC_FD_189094 | JGI IMG/M metagenome (GOLD analysis project Ga0247722, IMG submission 189094) | Subsurface sediment microbial communities from gas well in West Virginia, United States - MSEEL Well Study Marcellus 3H_FC | ecosystem: Environmental > Terrestrial > Deep subsurface >... | reverse complement strand
CCTGACATCTCTCCTGCGCTATCTTTTGCTGCTCCTTAGATACAGTAATGCCCACTACACTGACTCCAAAATGAGTTGCTGCATACGCTGCAAGCCCTCCCCAGCCACAACCGATATCCAATAATTTCTCACCTCTCTTTAATTCCAGTTTGCGGCAAATGAGTTCTAGCTTATGTGTTTGTGCCTGCTCCAAATTTTGAGCAAACTCCCAATATGCGCAGGAATAAATCATTTTGCTATCTAGTATGCTTTTAAAAATATCATTACCAGCATCGTAATGACGCTCACCTACCTGAAATGCCCGTTTTGTAGATTGAAGATTTAATAATTTTGCGCGTGCGATTTCGGCTAAAAGCCGAAATTTGGCACGACCGTGAACAGCCATGTTTAAATCGACCTTAAGTAATCGAGTCAACATATCATCGAGCCGCTCACAATCCCAATAACCATTTACATAAGTTTCACCCAAGCCTAAAGACCATTTTGATAGAATTTGGTCGTACGCTCGAGCATCATGTACGTGAATATCCCATGGCTTATTTCCGTTCACATTAATTCCTGCATTATTAAGTAATTCCTGCAGGATGCGCGGGGCTTCATTCAATTCCGAAACCACTTCTACTTTATTAATATCTAAAAGATCCATTTGCTCCGCCTAAATAAATGAATACTATTTTTTACATCTTCCTTTTATAAAAAGTGATAAAAATCAAATTTATTTGGTTTAGTCAAAATACAGTACAAACATGCTTTTTTAAATTCATCAATTCAAAAGCATATGTGCATATTCATATACCGAAAATAGGAGAGTGAAATGGATAAAACGGATAGCCAACTACAACAAGATATCCTTGCAGAATTAAGGTGGGACCCTAAAATTAATGCAGCCCATATTGGCGTAGAAGTATCAAAGGGTGTTGTAACCCTCTCTGGCCATGTCGACAGTTTTGTAGAAAAATGGAATGCGGAGCAGGCCGTAAAACGTGTATCTGGTGTAAAAGTTTTGGCGGTTGAACTCGATATTATGTTGCCAAATGATAACAAACGAAGTGATACTGAAATCGCACTAGCGGTATCTAATGCATTACGACACAATATTTATAGGCTTGATCAATTTGTCAAAGCAAAAGTGGAAGATGCGTATGTAACCCTAACAGGAGAGGCCCAGTGGCAATATCAAATTGATGCAGCGACCAATGCAATTCGATATTTATCCGGTATTGCTGGAATTAATAATCGAGTTCTACTAAAACCATCTATTTCGGTAACGGCCGTTAAAAAAGATATCGATGATGCAATTCAAAGGCGGGCACGTAATGACATGAAAAATATTCAAGTTGAAATTAAGGGAAACGAAGTTACGCTGTCTGGCAAAGTAGAGGATTGGTCTGAACGCAATCTTGCAATCGACGCAGCGTGGGGCGTAGTCGGAGTTCAAAAAGTATCTGATCAAATGACCATTCGATAGCATTGATAAAACTTGTTGGTGATAAACGTCTTATACAAATGCTTTTTGCAAAATTTCAATTGCAATATCTAAAAGACGTTTGCCACTTTCAAGTATTACCCCCTGAATCCAGACTACGAAACCACTGCTATATGCCCACTTAGTAATGTAATAGCTCAACATAATCATGGGGATAGCAACGAGCATTAATACAGGGATTGCAAAATTATTTCTGTTATTCATGCAGGTAATATAAAAATCAAACTAGAAATAAACTTGATTTTTATCAAATTAAGCCTTGAATCGTCTAAATCCTGATTTATCAAATAGCTTGACCACAACAGATCAAATCCAAGGAATTTCCAACGCAGAAGCGCGGCTAAGGCAAATCAAATTTGGGCCAAACATCATTGACTCTTCTCACGAAGCGTCTTGGGTACGAATTGGGTATGCTGTTGTAAAGCAACCCATTTTTTTACTGCTTATTGCAGCCGGATTATTTTATCTTCTGCTAGGAGATATTGATGATGCCATTATATTAATGGGATTTATTAGCATCTCTACAGGCATGGCGATATTTCAACAGTATCGCAGTGAAAAGGCTATAGAGGCACTCCATCAATTAACAAATCCTGAGGCCCTAGTAATCCGGAATGGGATTGCAACCCGAATCTCTGCCCAAGAACTGGTCCCTGGCGATATCTGTATTCTAAGAGAAGGAAATCGAATCCTCGCTGATGCTAAGGTAATTCAAGCCCATGACTTAATGGTTGATGAATCCCTACTTACGGGAGAGTCAATCCCGATTGCTAAAGTAGAAAAACAAACTGTCTATTCAGGAACATTGGTGGTCAGCGGAAGCGGAACAGTCGAAATAATTGCTATTGGTTTATCGACGCAACTCGGTCAAATTGGGGCCAGCTTAATTAAAATCACGCCAGCTGAGAGTTCATTACAGATTGAAATTAGATTATTAATTCGACGCTTCGCCTTCATTGGTTTACTTGTCGCGACAATTGGTTTTGCCCTGTATGGCATAGTACAAAACCGCTGGTTTGATGGTGCCTTAACTGGTATCAGTATTGCTATGGCACTCTTACCAGAAGAGTTTAGCGTAGTGCTAACTGTGTTTTTGGCGCTTGGAATATGGAAAATTTCACGCTACCACGTATTAACTAGGCATGCCCCAGTAATTGAAACCTTAGGTAATATATCGATCCTCTGCGTCGATAAAACGGGCACACTCACCTTAAACAGAATGGAAGTAGCTAGTGCTGCATCTCCATCACATGATTATTACTTTCATTTGAACCAAGCAAAAGCAGAGCCAATTACACAAGATTTGCAAGATTTGATTAAGGCGGCAATGATGGCAAGTGAAACAGAGCCATTTGATCCAATGGATAAGGCAATCCATCAAGCCTATTTGAAATACTGCTCACAATCACATTTAGATGCTAATGCAAAGCTAACTCATGAGTATGGTCTAAGCCAAACCATGCCGGTAGTCGCCCACATTTGGGATAAAGGCAATAATTCTAGTCATTATTATGTCGCTGCAAAAGGCTCCCCAGAAGCCGTCATAAATTTATGCAATTTAAGTCAAAAAGAAATTCAGAACATTGAAAATCAAATTTCTAAATATGCCATGTCCGGCCAACGAATGCTAGGCATAGCTCAAAGTCAATATGAAAAAAAGAATTGTTCATGGCCTAATGAAATTGCTGAATTTAATTTTAAATGGCTAGGACTAATTGGATTTTCCGATCCGTTACGTAAAAGTGTCCCTAGTGCTATAAAAAGTTGTCATGAAGCCGGAATACGCGTTGTAATGATTACGGGCGACCATCCAATTACAGCAAAACAAATCGCAATTCAAGCAGGGATCGAAGCGAGCAACGTCCTTACGGGTCCAGAAATACAATCTATGGACAACATCAACTTACAAAATCTAGTAAAGAATACAACCGTATTTGTGCGAATCACTCCACAACAAAAGCTTTACATTATTCAAGCGATGCAAGCTAACGGCGAAGTAGTAGCAATGACTGGTGATGGAATTAATGATGCACCAGCACTTAAAACTGCAAATGTCGGTATTAGCATGGGTAAACATGGCACGGATGTTGCGCGAGAAGCATCATCTCTCGTCTTGTTGAATGACAATTTTGCTTCGCTCGTTCAAGCAATTAGGCAGGGTCGAAGAATATTCGATAATCTACAAAAAGCAATTAATTATATTATTGCAGTACACATCCCGATTGCGGCGGCAGTTCTACTACCACTTATTCTGGGTAATCCGCCAATACTTACGCCTATTCATATTTTATTTCTCGAGATCATTATTGATCCTGCAAGTGCAGTCATTTATGAAATGGAAATTGAGGAAGAAGATGTTATGAAAAGATCGCCTCGAAACCCCAATTTCAGTTGGTTTAATGTGGAAAACCTATCAATGGCAATAATGCAAGGTATCGGCATTTCAGTCCTTTTAACTGTATGTTACATCTCTCTTTTAGGTTCGGAAAATAAAACCAGTCTTGCAAACACGGCTGCCTTTACATTCCTTGCTATTAGCAATCTCATGCTTATTCTAGTGAACCGATCAAGCAATAAATCATTAGTTCAAATACTTAAAGTGCCAAATCCATCCCAAAAATGGATTTTTTTATGGGTAATCACGGCATTAATGATGCTAATTTCAATCCCAAACTTACGTGAAAAATGGGCTTTTACGAATATCAATATATCAACAGCAATTTTTTTAATAGCTTTAACATTTCTTGGTCTAGCGTGGTGTGAGCTAATGAAGTGGTTCAGCAAGCGTAAACGGAAATTACATACACTTCAATCGAAATCTATACATTAAGTAATTTGATTTTTATCAAAATGTTTTCTAGTGTCTTTACTAAATTAGTAGCTAAGCTTCAGTCATTAGCTACATATATATAAAGGAGAAAACATATGAAAACAGACTTACAAATACAACAGGATGTCATTGCAGAACTTAAGTGGGAACCTAAAATCAATGCAGCACATATTGGGGTTGAAGTTAAAAACGGCGTAGTAACGTTATCAGGCCATGTTGATAATTACGCTGAAAAATGGGCTGCCGAAGATGCTGCAAAGCGTGTTACAGGTGTAAAAATAATTGCTGTTGAAGTCGATGTAATTCTACCAACATCAAGCAAAAAAAGTGATACGGAAATTGCCTATGCTGTACAAAATTCCCTTAAGTGGAACATATACAATCTCTCAAACAACATTAACGTGAAGGTAGAAGATGGCTTAGTTACCTTAGGGGGAAGTGTTGAATGGCACTATCAAAAGGATTCAGCCGAGAATTCTGTTCGTTTTTTAACCGGCGTTCGTGGTGTATTTAATAACATCACAGTAAAACCTAAAATTTCAGTATTTACAGTTATGGCTGATATTGAAAAAGCATTAAAAAGACGTGCACACGATGATGCTCAAGAAATTACTGTAGATATCAATGGTGACGAAGTTACGCTGGGTGGAAAAATTCATAATTGGAGCGAAAAGAACCTAGCGATAGATGCAGCCTGGGCAGTTCCAGGCGTCAAAAAGGTGATTGATAAGACACGCTTCGTTTGAAAATTTAATTACATTAAATTAAGAGGTAAGAATGCTTAATCAATCTCACGAATCCAAAGCCATATCGAATATGTCCGCTATAGATGCAATATATAGTCGTCATGCAATTCGCCACTATAAAGATGAAATTGTTGACTCTGAACTTATTGATGCACTTTTAGATGCCGCCGTTCAGGCCCCTAGTGCAATGCATGAATCACCCTGGGCTTTTATGATTATTCAAGATAAAAGCCTTTTGCATGCCATTTCAGAGGATGCCAAACAATCAATTTTAAACAAAGATAGTCATAGCTCTTTAGCTGCCAAGCATGGAATTGAAATAGTAAGTCAAAAAGACTTTGAAATATTTTATAACGCGAATACCCTAATTCTAATTTGCAGTCGATTCCAGGGTCCATTTGTTCAAGCAGATTGCTGGCTTGCTGCTGAAAACTTAATGATTGCAGCCTGCGCAAAAGGTTTAGGTAGCTGTGTAATTGGTTTTGCAATTGAAACGTTGAATACCAATCTATGGAAAGAGCGTCTAGGAATTCCATTAACAATGACTGTAGTGGCACCCATTATCGTTGGCATTCCGTCTGGCGAACCCAGTCCAATAAACCGCAAACCACCAAAAATAGTAGCATGGCGATCATTGGCACTGGAATCAAAGATATGAATTATTAAAAATCAAGAAGTCTGATTACTAATCGCCCCACTCAGTGTCGCATTCGCTTGGGGTGTTTTCGTAATCGGTCATTGAACGTCCCAATAAACACTGCTCTATAAATTGCTTAAGTCCGGCGCGCGTTGTTGGCGGACTAAATTTTACTGGCGGCAATACCTCATTTTCTGTCATTGTCATCTCCTTATACACACTTGTGTAACCTTTATAAATTCAGAGAGGGGGATGGTTTCTATTTTTTATTGCTCCAATTGATCGAAATACGCTGTGACTTGCCGTCTTCAATCTTAATTTGCCGTTTCTTTTCAACACCCTGATAGCTGGCAACAATGTCGTATGTACCTGGAGCAAGCTTAGCCAAAAAGATTGGACCATTACACGACTCTTCAAATAGAGTATTTTTCTTTGCATCCATAATTTTTAATCGCACACCTGAAACCCAGGCATCTTTATTTCCCATATGCTCTGAGAATTCAATATTAAGTGGCCATTTTTTTGCCTCAGCGCGTAAAGCTTTGGATTCATCTGAACCTACCCCACCGATCATGCAAGACATTTCAGGACGTGTCTGTACTTCAGGTAGCTGGGCAAAAGACGAGATACCAAATGCTGCCAATACTAGTACGAGCATGCTTTTTCTTGGAATGTTTAATTTCATGTTGTTACTCCATTTAGTTTTTTTGTAAAAAAGAAGGTATCGAAACACCTGCTGTTTACACTTTATTTAAAAGAGCGCTAGTTAAATTGTGATTAGTCAAAATTCAGTCATATTCCAACAGGAAATGTTTCCGGCGCTTCGCCTGATTGCCAATATTGACCTATATCTAATGGTCTTACTGCACTTGTTTTATCAATGTGAATCAAGGCATCAAATTGACGTGGGAGATTGGCATATAGGTAATGACTTTGACGCTCGGTTTCAGGCCTATAGATCACCCCGATTGCGCGCTGTAAACGCTCTTCCGATAGGGGCGCAATTAACTCAAAATTCTTTTTTAAAGGCAAAATAAATTTACTTAAGGCACTCTGGTGCATTAGGGCCTCATAACTTCCCTTCAGTGCAGGTAGAACTGACTTTGCCTCTGCAGGGTCGCCCCAATCAGAACTAGCAGTTACGGTGCCATGGTAAGTACTAAAGCCCAATAAAAATACTTCATCTGCGTAGTGCTGACGTACCAATTGGCCAAGGTTCAACTCACCACGAACAGCCATTTCGGTTGCACGAGCATCGCCGAGATGCGAATTATGTGCCCACACGATAACTTTTGCTGGTTTTGAATTTTTATTCGATATGTATCGATCAATCTCAACTAAAGTTTGCATCATATGTTTGTCGCGCAAATTCCAAGACGAAACTGCACTACTAAACATACTTCGATAATAGTGTTCTGCATTTTTTACTAGATTAGCGTTTTGCTGCGCCGAAAAAAGATATTCGGTCAATGTATCGGATTTTAGGCGATTTAGCTCTAAGAATTGATTCACCACCTCATCCTCGCACGAGGGACTTTCACCACCCAGGCCGACGGCATATCCATAGTGCTGGCTATCTCGGCCAAACCGATCAAAGCAAGCGTAACGCTCCTTAGCTTGCTCTGCTAACGCCGAATCATATTTACGTAAATAGCGTATAACCTCATCAATTGATGTAAATAAGCTATACAAATCAAGTCCATAAAAACTAATTTCTGAATTTGGACTATGGATATTTTGGTTGTGATTATGCAACCAATCCACGAATTCAACTATTACGCTATTTCGCCACATCCAGCCTGGAAAACGAGTAAATCCTGATAGGGCTTCGTTTGCATTCTGATCTCGCCCTTGCTGCGTCACATACTGATTGACGCGATAGGCGTCCGGCCAATCACCTTCAATCGCTATGGCATTAAAACCTTTTTCAATTATTAATTTTTGAGTAATTTTGGCTCGCTCAACATAGAATTCATGGGTTCCATGGCTCGCCTCCCCGAGTAATACGAAGCGCTTATCGCCAACCAAATCTAGCAAAGGTGCGTAGTCTGAATCTCCACCATTAATGATGATGGCTTGTTGCTCAATAGCAGCGGCAACATTCATATTCGGCTTTCCTTAAAATAGGATGAAAACCACTGGGTTGCATGATCTGAAACTTGCTCTAACGCTCCGGGCTCTTCAAATAAATGACCTGCACCAGAAATAATTTCTAGTTTTTTAATGCACGTAAGGCAGGAATAAGCATATTGATTCAAATCAATGACCTGGCTATCTAAGCCGCCCACCAGCAAAAGTGTTGGTGATTCAACCTGCGCCAACAAATCTTTTGATACTAAATCGGGTCTTCCACCCCGGGAAACCACGGAAAAAATTGGATTTATGCCTTTTGCCCGTTTTGCAGCCACTATTAATGCAGCAGCGGCGCCAGTGCTCGCTCCAAAAAGTGCCAGCGAAAGTGAAATGAGTCTCGGATCATGAAAAACCCATTCTGCAACTAAATCCAGTCGCTCAGCCAATAAGTCAATGTTAAATCGGTTTTCGTAATTAACTGCTTCACTGGGCGTTAATAAATCGATCAAAAGCGTCGCCATTGCTTCGCTCCTTAATTGAGATGCAACGGCATTATTTCTTGGGCTAAAACGACTGCTACCACTGCCATGGGCAAATAAGATAACTCCTATAGGATTATCTGGTATTGCTAAGGTTCCACTTATTGTGATTCCGCCTTCAACAATAATAAATACCTCAGATTCATATGCCATTAAATTCACCGATTTTTGGGTTATTACAGGCCGCCAATAAATTAACTACCTCATCATCAGAAGTTTGTCTAAAATTCTGATACCAAAGCCCTACGGCATAAAAAAGATCTGGAACTAGCGGGCATACAATTTGATCTGCTAGATGTGCTATACGATGGATTGAGTCGTGGGCCGCAACAGGAACTGCCACCACAATTTTTTCTGGTTGCTGGATCTGCAATGCCTTAATAGCAGCCTCCATAGTCGACCCTGTTGCCAAGCCATCATCGACCAAAATAATAGTCTTTCCAAGTACCGATAAGCTATCTTTATTTTTGCGATATAAATGTAGACGTTCATTTAAAATCTTAGTCTGATGCTCAATAAGATTATTAATAATCTCATCAGAAATATTTAACTGCTCGATAATCTCGTGATTAATAATAGGCTCTCCGCCATTTGCGATTGCTCCAAAAGCCAGTTCCTCGTGGCCAGGTACGCCTAACTTTCGTACTAAAAAAACATCCAGCGGCAGATTAAGTTCAGCTGCAATCCTTTGCGCTACAGGTACCCCACCTCTTGGCAATCCAAGTACGATGGTATTTTCTTTATCTTTGTATTCGGCTAATTGTTTAGCTAATTCAGAGCCTGCATGAAAGCGATCACGATATTGAGATATTTCCATAGAGCAATCGTAATTTTTACTTTGCTGGCGCTGGTAGTGCTACGCGATTAAGGGATCGTTTACAGTCCAATACGCTGTGCGCAAAAAGACTCAAATCATTCGGTTTACGAATAGATTCCTTACAACTTTCGATGGAGTTTTGATACACAATTTGTCCCTATTTTATTGTCCTGCTATATAAAACAGGCGAAGGGAATCGAACCCCTGTCATATCCTTTTTTAAGGATATGGTTCTACCACTGAACTACGCCTATTCCAGAGGATATGGTGCGGATGGACCCCGCCTTGCGGAAAGATCGGATAAGAATGGCCGCCCTCACAGCAGATCAAATCACAACACCACACACCATAACTCTTTTATAGACATATCCTGATTTAATAAATTGAGAAAAATCAAAAGTTATTTAATTTGATTACTTACATTAACAACTAGAAAAGAAAGTTTTGAAATTTAAGATCACAAATATATGCTCACCCCCTTCTTATTAATTCATCGAGGAAAAAGAGATGATGAAGCGAAAAGACAAGTCTTTGCCATTGGAATTAACGGAATGGAAAACTGCCAAAGAACAACTGCAAGATCGACTGCTATGGCAACATGCAGTTAATGCAGCGATAAAAAAGATGCTGATTTTCCAGGGGGTAGCTATGCAAAACAGACCTTTAAACTAGCTGCTATAGCTGGTAGTCAAAAAAGTCAATTTACTTTCATTTAGCTTAGAGTTTGCTCACCATTCATTCTTTATCTGCACTTCTTGCGCTATTTCTAGAATTGCCTCATAGGATGATTTAAGGTGTTCTGGCAACAGAGGATCCCCAACTACAGAGCCCAGCACCTCAATTAGGCTATATAAAATACCTTTTGCTGCCCCTGCAGAGATTTTCCCAAGCTCCAAATGTTCATCAATGTATCTCAACGCTTCCTCAAATGTTTTTGGGTCTGGAATTGGTTTCATTAGTCCCTTTTAGCAGTTTATGCATAAACAGTGTAGATGCGATTCGTCTATTTTTTAGCCGGTCGTAGATTTGCCCCCTCGTTACAAGTCTACATACAATATCGCATCTACATTTTATTTATAGAGTCATTGACAATAAATAACTTGATTAAAATCAAATTATTTTTTTAGATCTAAATCATCTTATCTAGCTTGATAGTGCCTACGCTATCTTTAAATTTATAAATGACAATCTCAGCATCTAAGAATCAGGAAAGAGATGCAGCCATCCCAGCTTTTTTGATTAAGTAAGTAATCAATCTGAATATAACCAAGCCTCATCAAAGTAAGGCGCCCTCACAACCAAAAACCCCATGGGTAAAAATGGAGCCAATTAAATGCTGCTTTTAGGTGGCCCCCAATTTAGGGATACACGCAGTGGTTTGCCGTCAATAATCTGAATTTTTTGTGTTTTAGTTACGCCTTCATAAGCAGCCATTAGTACATAGTTGCCTGATTGCAGCCTAACTAGTAATAATGGTCCATCTGTCGTGGCTACAAATATGCCATTACCTTTGGCATCCTGAATACGTAAATCAACCTGTGATATCCAAACATCACGATTCTCTAGGTTTTGAGAAAAATCAATCATTAAGGGCCAATTTTTAGCATCGCCCCGCATGGCGGCAGACTCCTCTTCTCCCACCCCACCAGTAATGTAAGCAATCTCACCCTGCATTTGGGCTTGAGGGGATTGGCCATAAATGTTGATTGGCGTACTAATCAATATGATCGCTATCGCTATTGCTACAACGATTAAGATTGCTTTAATAATGGGTGAACTGATAATGTTCATTTTTTTCATACGATTAAGTTACTCATAAAAAAGGTGTTAACCCTCATTTTTTAGATAACATCACGCCAGCAATGCCGGCTACAAGGGCGGTTAGGCCTAAGTACAACCATACATGTCTATGGTTTGCGCATTGAGAGTCGCAAGCTAAATTGCCCTCTTGATTGGAACAACAGGTCTTGTCATCATGAGCCAAGAGCTCTTTTACATCAGTAGCCAGTCGCTCTATGTCTTGCTTTACCTGCGATAACGCCTCTGGGTTCATGTGAGCTCCTATGCAAATGGGTTGTAGATGATCCACTTAACTTGTACATCATCATTTGAAGATGAATCGAGTAGGTCGGGGGAATCGAACCCCCTTAGCAATCTATTCTTAGATCGCCGTTCTACCATTGAACTAGACCCACTTTAGAGAAAGTGAAACTAGATGCATTTAACCTTACGGATAAATGGGTTTTGATTTACATTTCTCTCGCAAATCAAATCACACATCACATCCCACGCCTCATTTATAGAGGATCGTGGAAGTTATATTTTGATAAAGATCAATATTCACAACGGATTTATAAGCGGGCGCTTAAAAGAAGAAAATACGCACGATTGTGTATTCAGGTTTTCTTCTCTAGCGGCCCCATTAGGACTTTAACCTGAGACCAAAGGATTATGAGCGCAGACATCTAAAGAAAACCATTTGGATTTCAAGAGGTTACATCTCATAATTATTGGTGTGTGAATATTTGTGTGACTAGATTAAAAAGATTACAAGAAATAATACCTCTCACTTAAGTTTTCTAAACCACAGGTTTTTTGGAGCAACCATTTAGCACTTCATTGCTCCAAAGTGGTTTTAAGGAGATAAGCGTTACTTAAAGTAACACTTTGGTCACCTAAGAAACTTTTTCAAGGGCCGCTAACTTTTCCTTTAATATTCGCTCTTCTTTAAATCGCTCAGTTTCATCCCGTATGATTGCGGCGATAGCCATTGGTTGTTGCTCGTCGTCAAAAAGCATACATACCGAAAAGGCAATTGAAATTGATCTTCCGTCCTTATGAAGTGCGGGAACCCTAAGTAAAGTATTGCCATATTTCGTTTTACCAGTCTCCATCGTATGAAAGTAGCCCTTAGAGTGGCGCTCTCTGAATCGTTCAGGCGTAATTATGCTGAGTGTTTTTCCTAATGCCTCGGCTGCTGTATAGCCAAATATTCGTTCTGCAGAGTTATTCCAAAACAAAATGATCTCATCTCGGTCAGAAATAATGACCGCCTCGCCCATATGACTTACCAGGGACTTGAAATTAATTAAGTTTGACATCTAGCATTTTTATTTGCACAGCCACTCTCAGTAAAAAACATCCAACTATTATGGAATTTATCCACTTCCAATCCTGAGGCAATAATTGCGCCAGATGAACTTTGCGCATAAACGCTCATCAATATTCGTAATCATATTTCCTCTATTCTTAATTCACTTTATGGCTATATTTCCTTAGCAAGTTAACTCTCAAAAAAATACCCGCAACAGGTGCGGGTAAGGAGTTGAAGCCAATTGGAGATGTCATTTAAATAGTACAGTAGTTTTATCAAAATTAACAGATTTTACGGATTAATTTGTTCATTTTTATTGACACAAACACTGCATGAGAATCTTCCCATCCCGCATCGTTGTTTTGTTTGTGACGATGAATTCGCCATAAAACAGCTTACTTAATTAATAATTTCTATCGTACACCTAAATTCTTTAGTTTTTTCTATTTAAGAGATACGCTGGCTTTTTTAAATTGCAAGCTCGTTCATTCCTACTGCAGAGTTTTTACTATTTCCCCCTGAAGAATGCCTAATGGTGTTTTTTACTCTTTATCCTTTAAGTCAGGGTCAATTACACAGCACTATTCCACCGAGTTGGCGGGAAAGTAAGCGTTACTTAAATAATGCTTATTCAGTAATTAGAGATGGAATTCAAAGTATCCAACTTGGCTACTGCGGGCGGTCAAATGGTTTACAGTGAGAATTATCGGAAAACCCGTATTTCAAACAACCATTTATGTTGCGCTTTTATTTCATTACGAATCAATGCCATCCATTGAAGCCCGAAGACTAGAATCTTAATTTGTACTAATTTCCAATCCCCTTTATCTATGAATACCAACTCATCCAACGCCAATGACGTGGTTTATATTGTGGATGACGATGAAGCAATTCGTAGCTCCTTATCTTGGTTATTAGAAGCAAATGGGTTTAAAGTAAGCTGCCATGAATCCGGGG
>Ga0247722_10001435_pt1 | contig 13186 bp, 11 predicted proteins | sample MSEWelMarce3H_FC_FD_189094 | JGI IMG/M metagenome (GOLD analysis project Ga0247722, IMG submission 189094) | Subsurface sediment microbial communities from gas well in West Virginia, United States - MSEEL Well Study Marcellus 3H_FC | ecosystem: Environmental > Terrestrial > Deep subsurface >... | reverse complement strand
GTTGTAATGCATATTGTCTATATGGGGCAAAAGCATACATTAGATCAGCTGTAGTTGATGCACCATCTAAAAAGAAAAATGCAATTTGAGAAACACCACCTACTGAATTAGCCAAACCTTGTGCCCATGATGGCAACATTGCATAACCAGATAAATCTGCTGTATAACTATTTGTGTTAAAAATACCACCATTAGTTAATGAATCAAGATTATTTGATCTAGCTGCGGCACCAGCACCTTCTATACCAGAAAAACTATCTGCAAGAAATCCACCACCATTTACATAATTAAAAAAGGCCAGTCTGCTTGTTGCTGTATTAAGATTCCAATTTATATCATAGAAGTTTGCTACACCATCTCCTGTTATATTAAGTCCTCCTAATGGTACAGGTAAAGCAGCTGCTGGACCACCGTTTCCTCCCAAAAGTGCCCAGTTTGCAGAATATGTATTTTCAAAACTACCTAATGGATAATTAATTTGTTTTTTACCTATAGATCTAAGTAATGCATCTGCTATACCAGATATTATAATCATCCATAAAGCATCATTGGTCATAAGTTTAAACTTAGGATGACCTTGTGGCTCTATGAATCTTTGTGTTGCTGTACCAGCTAAGTGACCATAAAGTTTTAATTCTGGTGTAGCTAAGTATGGATTTCTAAAACTTGTATCTGGTGAATGGAAACTTATAATATTATAAGGTACTTCTTGATTTAATACATTATCCTGGTTATCTACACTTTTAATAAAAGGATCATTGTAATACTGGTTATGTCCTGATGTTGTATTCCCTACTGGTATAATAGTATTGTACGGGTAATTGGCATACATACCTTTTCTAGTATTTGCAGGAACCCCAACTCTATTATATGTTCTAAAGTTATTCAACATACCTTTAGCAATAATAGTTTTATTACCATCTCTAGATCCTCTTAATATTTCATAACCTACAATACCTGGAAGATCAAGACCATCATTATCTTTTGGAAAAATTATGTTATCAAATCTAACTGCCATTATCCTAATAAATAATGCACCTGTCACAGGATCTTTTCTAAAGTGATGTGCATTAGTAGATGAAGACAACTGACCTGTATTTTCATTATAGATTACATTCTCAGGAAACTTATGGTGTCTTATATATTTACCACATAAATCATAATCTGATATGTTTGTATTTACATATGGTGGTGTGCCTGCTATTTGAGACCATGTATAATAACTTGAGTTCCAAATGTCAGGTCTATTATTTGGATAGATTTCTGTAGATTCCCAATAACCCATTTCACCTGAAGCTATAACAACACCACCATCAGGAAGTGTGTAAGGAACTACTGAACCTTGTCTAGCTGTATTTATAGTTTGAAACAATTTAGTATCACCTGGAAAACTATCTCCATTAGAGAATGTTTGATTTTCATAAATACCATTAGGCCCCCATTGTTTAGGAGCTCTTCCTGGAATATGATATGATGCAGATTTATCTCCTGTGTTATATACCCAACGGATGAAAAATGGATAATTCTCATCCCTCATATAGTTTGTTCTTGAACCTCCTTTAAAATAATAATCTGCAGGATATTCTACTGACACCCATTCAGTCTTTATTAAATTAGCCAAAGGCTGATAATTAAAATCAAACTTAGTAGTGGGACCTACTCTCAATAGATAAGAGTTAAGCTGCACCATTTGATCTGACTTTTCAAATACAGGAGTCATTAATGGAAGCAATGTTATATCTATAGCTTCTTGACTCTGCTTAAATTGATCTATACTAACTCTAATTGTATCTGTTGAATAGTAACCTATGATTCTTGCTATTGTGTTTTCATTGATGTTTCCAACTAATACTAGTTGAAACTCATCAAAGTTTTCTGTATCAGCTTCAATTTCTAATGTTAATGAACCTTGAGCACTATCAAGTGTATAAAGAGGTTGTACATTACTGGCTGCAAAATAATCAGATATCTTTTCACCTTTAATAGTATATGCAATAGCTGCATAATAACTACCGTTTTGTAATGCTCCAGCTCCTTCTCCTACACGCAAGTTTAAGCATGGTGTATCCATTAATCTAGCAAGCCTTATTCTATCACAATCTAATACATTAACATCTGTACAAATTTCACAAGGTGTATTAGCACTAATAGGAGTACACTTTTGTTCCCATTGTACACCAGGCCAAAGAATATCAGGAGCTATTCCATTAGAATAAAAATTCATAGAATTTACACCACCACCTAACCAAGTAAAGTCAGGACCTGGCCAAGTCTTAGGATCACCTACATTCAGATATCTATCTGGATTTAATCCATCAGCCCAATATACTTGCCAAGAACAATCTTCCTTTTCTCTAGATGATCCAGTAATTAAATTAGTCTTTCTAAAACCTAAACATTTATCTTGAACTATTGGTCTATATGTGCATGAAGCTTCTTCAAATAAACCTATCTCAGACATTCTTGATACAATCTCAATTTCTGTTGCATGAGCAGCTGTATAAACAATCCATTTATCTGAATACATATGGATCATTCCAATAATGTATTTATATGGAAATGTAATTGTAGAACCAGCTGAAGAACAAAGAGCATTTGATACCTCATTAGATAATGTACCTACATCACCTTCAATTGTATTGTTTACAGCATTTCTAGCATATGTCCACATTCCTTCTTGAATGAAAGCTGGATCACTATCTTTATGTAAACCTTTTATAAAGGTGTTAGTGTTATTACTATTTAAACTTCCTTTTTCCGCTGCCATGATTACCTTACTCTAGATGTGCCATTAATTCCATAGAAAGATCTATTTGGAGAATAGCTTTTAAACATATCATAATACTTACTATACTGAGCTCTTCTGTTAGTCCACCACATATCTTCAAGTTCTTTAAAGTTTGGTGTGTTAACTAAACTTAGTGCTTGATTTCTTGCAGCTTTTAATCTTTGCTCAATAAGTTGTAACCTTGCTGAAACATCTTCTCCATTCATAAATAAGTTTTCAAGCAATCTTTGTTTAAGAGCATACTCATAATAATCATTAATTAAGTCATGATCTGGAACAAGTAAGTTACCAGCCTCATCCTCCATAGCTCCTTGGTAGTTTAAATAAACTTTACCAGTATCAAATGTAGTAAAAAGAAAACCTCCTTTTATCCAACCTTGATTAGCTGTATCATAATAAAGATTTGGGCAATCACATTCTATCTCTTGACTTTGTTTCATTCTTAATGGTATAAGTCTAGAATATTTTCTTGTTGCTCCAGTATTGATTATTTGTGTAAGTTCCCATTTCTCACCTTTACAGTTCATAAAGACTCTTGGTCTTATGCATGTATCACCATAAGGATTATTTGGATCATACTCACCTGGAATATAGTTTTGTACAGGACGCACACTACCTTCACAAGCTGCTGTATTATTACATGGGTTATGGTTACATGTTGAACAATTAACTGTAGGTACAGCACATTGATTTACTGTAGATGGAGTTTCTACATAAGGTACTTCTTGTATGTTAGTACCACCAGATAGTCCACCATATCCTACATGTTCTTCATACTCTCCACAAATAAAAGCAAAGTTAAATGTATAAAAGTCATCAGGTAATTTTACTTTACCGTGACATACTTCAAGTATAACTTCTTTAGTTTGATTTATTCTAAGACCAAGATCATAGTTTAACTTCTTTGCAATTTTGATAAGCTGTTGAGGCTCTATCATATTCTCCAAAGCAAGAGTGTTCATGTCTATGGACACATCTTCTAAAAGTTGATCAAAGGGCCTGTACCGGAGTGTATAATTGTAGTCCATTATCTAAGTGAGTTTTGACTATCATCAGCACCATCACTTGGTACAGACATAGCAGTAGTTAATTCTTTCATTACAAATTGTTCTGCTTCCGCAAATAAATAATCTGGTATAGCTAATGGTTGATCTTGTTTTATAAGACAATCATCTGTATCACAAGTTTCTGCTTGATTCTCAAATATAGCTTCTATTCTTATTGCATCCCAATCTATATTAGGACAGTAGATATATCCATTAAGGTACCAAAAGTAAGGTCTCTTGTTATATCTAAATGTACTTGACTTAGTAATTGATACCCAAGTACCAGGATCTGTTCTGAACATTTCTATAGATCCATCTATAGAAGATGTGGTACGAATAATAGGACCAAACATACCGTCAAGTATACTTGGTAACTTATCTTTAGATCTTTTAAAATAACACTCTGAGTATACGCCAACACAACCTGCTTCAACTCTATCAACATCTATAAGTTCTACATATGGTAAAACTTGAAAGATCTGACTCATCTTCATTAACCTGAATTGATTGTCCTCTCTTTTAATTAATGTTTTTGCATATTTACTAAGAGCAAAATAAATAGTTCTATCAGTTAAAAAAGCATCTTCTTTAACAGCCTTTAGAGCATTTCTTATTCTTGATACAGCTTCACCTACAGTTGTCATATGTCAAATTCATTATAAGTTTTCAAATCAGCATTCTGCTGTTTAATGGCCATTTGTTTATTAATAGCTTTTTGATATGTAAGTCTAAGTTTAGTAGTAGCATCTACAGCTACATACATATTCCAGTTTTCAGGATAAGCTTTAGCTACAGATCTTTTAAAGTCTCTACATGCTACAAAACTCCAGAATTCTTTATTTCTCATTTTGTGTCTTGGTGCATGTGATGTAAAAAATATCTTAGCTAATTTTCCATCTGTATCCCAATTTTTATTTGAAACAGTAACTCCATATTTTACAGACTTAGCAAAATCAATATTATTTTTTTTACTCTGCTCACATGTTCCTATAAACAACCAACCAATTGTTTCTGGTAATTGCACACCATCTCTTTTATCTATTACTGTTTGATAAACAGTTGTATTAAACTTCTTTACAATTCCTTTTAATACAGTGTTATCCACAGTTTTATACTTGGGATATTTTTCCTTAAACATTTCAAAGAACTCTTTATTTAGAACATTATAAATTTCCGGTCTAAATCTAGGAGCTTTTACATCTGGTTTTTTAAATTCCTTCATGCTATATTATTAATATACTAAAAATTAATGACTTTAGCAAATATACATAAAAAACAAAACCCCCACTAGTGTGAGGGCTTGTCTTGTTTGTTACAGAAACCAACAAACCTGCAACTTCTTTTACGCTGGTGTACAAAGAGTATTTGCTATTGCTTGTAGAGCATCAGCTAAATTTGTATTTGTAGCAATTAATATAGTTGGACCACACATGATATCAGGACCTGTGTAAATAACACACTGAGCATCTATTACTTCAGAACATGGTTCTGGATTAGGACATCCTTGTGGTGTTGGACATGGAGCAGGACTTGGCATAAAGCTATCCTCACATCCGCATTTCTTACATGTATTTGTTGTTGTCATTATCTAAAGTTTAAGGACAAGAATAATTTTTAATATCTGGAGTACACGGATCCACATAAGCTATTAACCCATCTAAATCTACCCAACCAAAACCACCAAGATTTGTTTCATCATTAGCATCACAACTAAATGGATATGTTAATGTAGAATCATAATCTAATTTTGTATTGCCTACATATTGTGTATCTGGTGCTAATGGTGCTGGTAAAGCAATTGTATCTAAAGTTCCACTATTTGGAGAACTTGCCATTACACTTCCTGAATTCTGAAATCTTGGTACAAACTCTCCTGCTCTAACATGAGAAATAACATTATTGGCAACAGATGTACTATAAGGATTACTTGGTGTTCCATTTGTTCCAGCAGTTTCTTCAAAATCTTTTATTAGTGCTAAAGCTAATTTTTTATCAGTAGTAATAATAGGTTTTAATAATGATGTTAAAGTTCCACTATATGTAGGAGAACTATCTATCCTTATAAATCTAAATGCTAACTTATGACTTAATGTATAATTATTATCAAAGTTAGTCCCAGAGTCTAGTACACTAATTGGTATAACAGAAATTCCTTGATTAAAAGTAATTGAACCACCATTATTCAAAACAACAGATCCTGTTCCAGTTACAGAAGGTGCAACAGTTGTATTAGTAAAATATGTATCTGTTAATGGAGCTGTTCCGTTATAATCCCAGATTAAAGGTTGAAGACCATTTGCAGGATCTTGTAATGGTATCATAACAACTCCTCTAAAATGAACAGCATTACCAATTCTTCTACATTGAGGTACTCTCCTGTTTGTAGTATTGTATGTGCCATACCAAGCAAAACCTGACAAATCTACCCAACCTGTATCTTGAATGTTTGCAGTTAATACACCACCTGTTAAATCTAAACTTATACTGTTTGTATTATCTGTGTTTACTAAACCAGTTGATACCGCTGCATAAACATCACAAAGGACAATCCATGCATTTGTTAAACTTTCTGCAAGTGTTGTTGGAGTTCCTGTCCAATTAGGATCTGTAGTTACATCTGTACCAAAGGCACAAGCAGGAACTAATGCATCACCAATTTCAGCAGGTGTACCTAATATATCTAATAAAGTACAATAACCATTTGCTGTATTATTTAATAAAGAATCTAATACAGTATCAATAGCATAACTACCTCCTGCAGATAATGAACCTATAGCACAGTTAATTATAATAGTAGGTGTAGGTGTAACTGGTACTGGTGCATTTTCTAATGCCTCTACTCTAATTAATATACTTGTTAACTGTGTATTGATTAATGTTATTTGATCAATGATATTACAAATTCTATTACCAATAGCAGTAACATAGTCAACTAACTGCATAGTTGTTTGACCATTTACCACAAAGCAAGGAGCTACAGTGACAACACAATCAGGACATGTTGATCCTATTGTTACTCTAGTAGTATCAATACTTTGAGAAGCACAAATCTGTTCAATTAAAAATTGTATTAAAGCTTGGAAAGTATCTGGAGGACAGACTGCTAAATCAAAACATGATAGATCATAGTTTTTAATATCCAGTGTATCCATTATAGTACAAAGCTCAGTAGCTAATTTAAATACTATATCAGATACAGTATCTCCTGTACATAATTTTATACAAGGAATATCCGGACCCTGCCAAATAACACAGTTACTTGATATTGGGCTACACGGTCTATTATCTAAGTTTAAAGGTTTCATATTATAATATACTAATTATTATTGAGAACTGCAAGTCTTTAGTGTAGAAGAACATCCACATCCACATGAACTTGGTGGACAACCACATGTCTGTACTGGTTTGCATATATAGTTTGGATCTACTAGAGCTGCAAGATCTATTAATTCTTTTTTGATTAACCATTTCTCATCATCCTCTGGACAGCAATTACTCATGCCGTATCTAAGCCTCATTACTTCTTTATAAAGTATCTCTGATGATCTACAAGTTATCTTTTCCCATTTATCTGTATCACATGTAGGAACAGAGTATCCTGGTTTAATTTTTCTTTTAGGTCTAGTCTCTGGACATACAAGTGTTGGTGTATAACATACTGTAGTTTTTTCAAAACGTACAGGTCTTGATCCTGTAAGATATATATCATTTGATGTTTGACCATCAATACCACAAATTGTTATTATATAAGGAGTTCTCTGTGATACCAGTAGTTGAGACTCAACATTGTTGCTGCAATTTTTATAATAAAGTGTTCCACTTGTATCCGGGCTAATGGTAATATTATATTCATAACAAAACTCACTACCCAAAACACAATCTCCAAATACTTCTAAGTTATCTGTATCAGGATAATCTATAACCCATCTCTTAAGACATATTTTTCCACTAGTTTGTCCAGCAGCTAAAGTTATTAGCACACTCTCATCATCACAGTCTATGTATTCATACTCTTTACTTTCAGTGCTATAGTTTGTTATTCTGTTACACAAACAAGGTAACGGAGGAGTACAACTTGGACAGTCTGGAAAAGATGCTGTTACTGTAACTATACCAGGATTAATAGGAGTATCTGTATCAGAGACTTGCCAACAAGTATCACATCCTTTAATATTTATGACTTGAGATGGAAATGATATATATTCTGATAAATCTGTATAAGTATAAACAGTAGCCTCTACCTCATTACAGTCTTCAAGTTTGTAATATTGTCTTAGACACTCAACACAATTAATAAATGAGGATATAATAACTATAGGAGATATACTTGTAGGTTGAAAGTCAATTAACTCTACTGTATAGCATCCACAATCAGTTCTTAATGTTTGACCAATATACTGAGATAAGTCATCATAAGTATATTTAATATCATTTACATTTTCACAGTTAGTAAGTTTGTAAGCTATTACACCTATACAAGTTGGACAATCAGCATGTACTATTGTTACAGTAAGATCTACGGGACAAGTACACTTTCTAGCAGCATCACTAGTAACTTCCCAACATCCTGGATGACCAACTAATTCTATTACTTCTTCTGATATAAAATACTGTTCTAGACTTTGAGACTGAGATGTTATTACTTCACCTGTAGTACATTCAGTAAGTTCAAAACATTTAATTGGGCATATTCCATCAATACAATTACCACCTTCAACTATTTCATATGGTTCGGAAGCACTTTCAATAAGTGGATAAACAAGAGAACAGAAACTAGTATTGGAAATAATTTTTTGAAGATTACCATCACAATCTATATATCTTCCTTTAATTACTTTCTCAGTAACTACTGTAAAACATCTACATACACATGGTGCAGGAGCAACATCATCTACTGATATATCATCTACTGCATTATTGCATTCTCCCTCATTAAGAAAAACATACCATGTTCCTGGTATAACACCCTCTACATTGTAAACTTGAATTGGTACTAATGGATCTATATAAGCAGATAAGTCTACTGTAGTATTAAAATATTCACCGTCACAGTTATATAGTGTATAACAAGGAACTTCACAGGTTGGGCACTCTAGAACATAATTAGCACAATCTAAGTTATCTAAAGAAAGTGTATTGAATGTTACATCTTCAGTAAATATAGGAGCTGCTGATAATAAACTATAATCTGTTAAATCTAGTATTGGTGCTACACCAACATCATTCAAAGTAACTGAATAGCAAATATTTTCTAGACCTGAAACTGGTGTTCCCACATATTCATACAAACCTTCATAGAATCCACCAACTGGTATTTGAAAATATAAAGAGTCATTACCACAACAAGAATCAAATTGTAAATATTGTTGAACAGTTGAACATTCAGGACAAGTGCCTAAAGGTGTAAGATTACAAGCCTTAGCACCAGTTGAAGTAAAAGCTGTTGATGGAGGACCTGTAAATGCAATTGAGTTTCCTACATATGCTATAAAATAACAATTACCAGTCTTAAATAAAACACCACCAATAAGAGTGGTAACACCAGTATAAGTATATACAAAATTTGACGTGGTTGTAAAACCAGCAATATTAATTGTCACCGTGACATCTGAATCACAACAATTATAAACAGTATATGCCTTTGGTGCTACAGCCATTACTTAGTGAATTTTTTCAAGTTTAAATATCTATTAGGTCCCCAAGTGTTTGTGTTTACAGTAGGTTGTCCAGCAACAGTTTTTGTAACAGTTTTTGCTTTTGCTACTGCTTTACTAGCACAGTTACTACAACCTTGTTTACCGTCTGCTAATGTTCTTTTCTGGCAGCCACAACTTAACTTAGCTCCACAGTTTCCGCACGTTGACATATTTTGTTGGTTTTAAAATGTTTAACAATTAGTACAGGTTAATTTATTTAAAAGTTTAAGAGCATAGTTATAAAGACTCATTCCTTTCTGAGGCTCATGACAATACTCAACTTTTGCTTTGGCAGCTTGGAGATACATATTAATTAATCTCAAAGCTTCTAATTTCTTTTTTATTTGTGCGGGCGGATCACATGCTGCAGCATCTACATCACATAACACTTTATTATACTTTATTAAAGCTTGTGTGATTCTCATATGGTTGTACTCTACATATACTTGATCATTAGGAGATACACTATACTTGATAATGTATATTCCATCTGGTATATCAACATATGTGGTTCCGCAATCTACTGTCTGTAACTGAAGGTCACATGCAGTAATTGTTTCTGCAAAGTTTTCAGTAACATCCAATTGTACTGAATAACCAAATCCTGGTACAGTAATATTTAATGTTGGACAAGTTACAGGAAGCATTGTAGTATAAACACTTGTATCAAATATCTTTAAGATACATGAGTTCATTACTGTAGGTACTTCTAAACTTAATACATGATTTGCCATAAGAGTTGAAATAAAAAAAGGGGAGGAGTATGAAACTCTTCTCCCCTTATTGTTTATAGTTTAAAAACTTAATTTATACTGCAGGACAAAAACCAAGCACGTCAGGACTAAAGTTAATAGTGATTTGTGGGAATCTGTAAACAGGCTCACAATCTGTAACACAACCTTCAACTTCTACATCTATCTCACAAGAAACACCACAGTTAGATAACCACGACCTAACAAATGTTTCAAAGGCAGTGAGACTATCACAAGTAATAACTTCTAACAAGTACTGATCATTATCAAATGTACTAGATGGGTTATTGAAACGTGGAACATTGTGTTGTAAGAAGTATCTTGTATACAAAGTATTTCTGTTGATATAATCAAACACACTATAACCTTGAGTAATCTCACGGATACGGAAGTCTGAATGGAAGAAGTTTTGTCTGTATTGTTCAGATAAAATAACATCTCTTGCAACTGACTCACCAAGACCCATTGCTTGTCTTCCTTGACATTCTGTGATAACACATACTCCGTCAAAAGCACAAGGATCACCATTTAAGTCTACTTCAGAAGCATACAATCTTACTGGCTCTAATTCATAGAAGTCAGAGATTTGGAATGTACAGTTTTGGAATTTAGTATCAACATAAGCTCCGTTAAGAACTAAACCAGCACAACCATCAAGTGTGTGTCCTGGAGATACATAATGATCCCAAGTGTCAACACCCTGATCAGCTAAGAAAACAGGATCTGTTCCTGGTGCATACCAAGGTACAGCATTTTCATCAACTAGTATAATCTGCATGAATGGAGATATAACCGGGTAACGTGTAATTGCCTCAGCCCATTGTTTGAATATTAAAGTAGAGTCAATCAATGTTGGAGCAATAGATCCTGGCTCACAACATCCACCATATGCAGAAGCAATGATATAAGAGTTGTGGTTTAATAATCTTAATGCAGGAGAACCTTTAACATCAACACGTAATGTATATGTTTCACCACAATAAAATTCTTTACAACAGTTAGCACCTACACCAGCAGTTACTTCAAATTCTGGTTGAGTGGCAGGTTCACCAGTAACAGGTAAATCAACACATGGAGCAACTAGATCTCCTGTAGTGTATCCTGAACCACCGTTAGTTATTTCTACAAATGTTACTTCACCACCTACTACAGTAATGTTAGCAAATATAGTTTGTCCACCTCGTTCACTTCCTGCAGGACATAATTCAACATCTAAATATACTCCGTCAACTAGGTTAACACCAGAAGCATCAATAGTTAATAATAAAGCTACATCATCTGTGTAAGCTGTATTACCAATATGGATAACATTACTTTGTGGTAAACATGGATCTACACGGTAGAATTTGTTTACATACTTAGGATTGATTTCCTTAGATTTGTTAGACTCTTGGTATCCTCCATGGAAAGGACCAATTTTATCATTTTGATAAATTGAACCTCCAGCAAGGATAAGATTACAACAACCTGTTGGTGCTGTATTACCTGTTAAATCCCAAGTTTTTGGATTTACAAATCCAAATTCTCCACCTGCTAAAGTATTACCTGGTGTACCTAAACGGCCAGTCTTAGTTGTATTAAAACCATTTGTTCCCACAAAGGTTTTTCTAAAGGCATGATTAAAATAACTCATTTTTTTTGTTTTTGTTTATAAATATATAATATAATATAAGGAATCTTTTTGAAATAACCAAATTTATTTCAAGAAAAGTAATTTATACTTAGTGGAATTAACACTGTCTTTTACAAGATCTAAGTTGTTAACTATTTCTGAATAAGGTAACATCCCTTGTAACTTGTTAATCATTGCATAAATGTCTCTTAAGTAAGCAACACCATCTGCTACTGTATCTAATGTTCTACATGCTACATCTTTGCACTCAAGTATTTTCTCAGATACTCCTTGATAACCTTCTACTAAGGTATCAGCATGTCCTGGTAAACCATCATAAAAATCTCCTATGGCTATATGAGCAGCATAAGATCCTTCTCCGGTAACTTTTAAATGAAGCTTGTGAAAACTATTTCTAGCATTCATTAGTTCCATTGCACATGCGGCCACCATGTTATCTAATGAACTACCACCAACACCAGTACTTGGAGTAGGTTGTGGTTTAGCTGGTTCACTTTTTGTTGGTGAGATAATATCTAGCACCACTCTATTACTAGAGGATTCTGGGTTTCTTTTAAGCATTCTAGGCTTTTCCATTGTTTTTAGTTATTGCGTTCAGCACCTTCTGTACCTCTAGAGAATTGGTTTGTTGACTCAATATCTCCAGCAAGTATACTCACTGCTTCATCTATTATTAATTCTATTATATCATCTTTAAATTCACAAAGTACATTAACTGTAGAAGCTACATTAGTATATGGATCTACACAACCTTGAATTTGTATTTTAATTGGTTGTCTGTAATATACTAAGTCTGCTCTTTCTATATCAAAAGTATTATCAGTATATACATTAACCTTATTTCCTTTTAGTGTAGCAAATGTTTCTGCCCATTCAAAACTTGGTTTCTTAGCATCATCTCTTAGTAACTGATTTAAGTTACCTTCTTCTGCTAAGTATACTGTCATTCTTCTTTTATCACAACACTCTTTATTAGCAAAGACATCAACTCTTTTCCATTGAAGATATTCTTGTGGAAGTACAGATTCATAATATATCTCTTTATCTGTAAGAGCTAGATTATATGTAGATAATAAAACTTGTAAGTCATCTTTTCTTCTAGTGGATTGCTCATCACCTTCTTTAGTCATATTAATACCATGAAGCTGTCTTCTAATCCACTCTACCTGAGCTTTATTAAAAGCCTCCACAATTTGCCAGCACTCTATGTTATCATAGTCCTGGGAATCAAGTTTATTGATTCTTTGTTTTATCTATGGTATTCCTAATGC
>Ga0247722_10001434_pt1 | contig 13186 bp, 19 predicted proteins | sample MSEWelMarce3H_FC_FD_189094 | JGI IMG/M metagenome (GOLD analysis project Ga0247722, IMG submission 189094) | Subsurface sediment microbial communities from gas well in West Virginia, United States - MSEEL Well Study Marcellus 3H_FC | ecosystem: Environmental > Terrestrial > Deep subsurface >... | reverse complement strand
GTGAATAGGTGGATAGGCATGAATGATGTTATCCGCGAGTACTATCTGATCGGGAGAAAGAAGAGGGGCAATATCATCAATGTCGCAAGTAAACGTGGCTTCATCAACTTGTTAATGTATCTCCATCACACCAAAAAAGATCTGACTATCAACGGTAGCTATGCAATAATATTGGCGAGCAAAAAAGGGCATCTTTCAGTCGTCAAGTATCTTTGTTCTATCGGGGCTGATCCGAAGGCTAATAATAATGACTCGATACAATGGGCAAGTGCTAACGGCCATCTTCCTATCGTCGAATACCTCTATTCCGTCGGGGCAGATCCTACAGATATCGATAACTGGGCAATAAAATTGGCAAGTCAGTATGGCCATCTCAACATCGTCAAATACCTATGTTCGGTTGGCGCTGATCCAACCGCTGAGGATAACGCCCCAATAAGATTGGCGAGCAGGTATGGACATTATTATGTCGTCAAATACCTTCATTCGATAGGCGCTGATCCGATGGCCGAGAATAACTACGCAATAAGATGGGCGAGTGCTCACGGCCATCTTTCCATCATTAAATACCTACATTCAGTCGGAGCTGACCCAACTGCCGATGATAACTACGCCATAAAATTTGCAAGTCAAGGGGGGTATCTTTCCGTTGTCGAATACCTATGTTCTGTCGGCGCTGATCCAAGGGCCAACAATAACTACTCAATAGAACAGGCAAGCCTATACGGCCATCTCGATATCGTCAAATACCTACATTCGGTTGGAGCTGATCCAACGGCTGACAATAACCGTTCAATAAGATGGGCAAGTGAAAAAGGACATTTCTCAGTCGTCAAGTATCTTCATTCCGTTGGTGCTGATCCAACTGCTGATAATAACTGCGCAATCAGAAACGCGAGTGCAAATGGTCATCTTTCCGTCGTTAAATACCTTCATTCCGTCGGAGCAGATCCAAGGGTCAGCAATGACTACGCGCTAGTATGGGCAAGTATGAATGGACATCTTCCCGTTGTCGAATACCTCCATTCGGTCGGTGCCGATCCAACTGTCAATGATAACCATGCGATAAAATTGGCTAGTCATAACGGCCATCTTTATGTTGTCAAGTATCTTCATTCTGTCGGTGCTGATCCAACAGCCGAGAATAACCTCCCAATCATATGGGCGAGTCAAGGAGGTCATGATTCCATTGTCGAGTATCTTCGTATGCATGGAGCGACATTGTAAACTTTTTTGCGTGAAGAAATTGATGTCCAACCACCCACAAAAAAACATGTCCCTGCCACCAGAAATATTCACCATCATCCATCCATATCTATCTCTTCGTGACATATCATCACTCGTCCTCACATGTCGCGAGGTAAATAGATGGGTAGGTATGAATGATGTTATCCGCGAGTATTATCTGATCGATGGTGATCGGATGAATAATATTGCCAGCATCGCATGTGAACGTGGGTTTGCCTACTTGTTAATGTACCTTTATCATACCGGCACACACATACCGAACAATGCGATGATACATGCAAGTGAGCATGGCCATCTTTCCATCGTCAAATACCTTTATACGATTGGTGTCGATCCAACCGTCGACGATAACAACCCAATCAGATGGGCAAGTGAGAATGGCCATCTCGACGTCGTCAAATACCTCTGCTCAGTTGGCGCCGATCCGACTGCCTCCGATAATAAGGCAATCAGACTAGCAAGAAAAAATGGCCATGATTCCGTCGTTCAGTTTCTTCGCATGAATGGAGCCACTCTCTAGACTTTTTTGGGAGCGAGGAAATTGATGTTCATATCCCTCCACAAAAAAATATGTCCCTGCCGCCAGAAATATTCACCATCGTTCACCCCTACCTATCTCTCAGAGAGATTTCAGCTCTTGCCCTTGTGAGTAGTGGAGTGAATAAATGGGTCGATATGAATAAGGTTATCCGCGAGTACTATCTGGCTGGTGGTAATCGGGTGAAGAATATTGTCGACATCGCATGTAAAAAAGGCTATGTTGACCTGTTAATACACCTTCATCGTAGCGGAACATATATATCAAGTAATGCAATAGTATTGGCCAGTATGGATGGTCATCTTTCCATCGTCAAATACCTACACTCAATCGGAGCCGACCCAACAATAAATAATAACCGCGCGATCAAATGGGCAAGTTATCACGGCCATCTTTCAATCGTCGAATACCTTTGTTCTATCGGGGCTGATCCAATAGCCGATAATAACTGGGCAATACAATCGGCAAGTTCTCAAGGTCATCTTTCCATCGTCAAATACCTCTATTCTGTCGGGGCAGATCCGACGGCCAACGGTAACTACGCGATAAAATGGGCAAGTGCTAACGGACAACTCGATGTTGTTAAATACCTCTGTACGATTGGAGCAGATCCAACAGCCAGCAATAACGCACCAATACAAATGGCAAGTGAATATGGTCGTCTCGATGTCGTCAAATACCTACATTCTGCAGGGGCTGACCCGACAGCGAATAATAACTATGCGATAAGACGGACATGTAATAAATCTGTTGTTGAGTATCTTCGTATGAATGGCGCAACTTTCTAGATTTTTTTGAGCGCGTGAAGAAATTGATACTCATCGTCCCACAAAAAACATGGCCCTATTACCAGAAATATTCACCATCGTCCACCCATACCTATCTCTCCATGACATATCCTCTCTCATCCTCACTAACCACGAGGTGAATAAATGGGTCGATATGAACGATGTTATCCGCGAATATCATATGGCCAGAGAGGATGAGACGACTAGTCTCGTTATGGCTGCATGTAAGCATGGCTACATCAATCTGCTGATGTATCTTCATCGAACAAAAAATGTCATCCCAGACGGTGCGATGAAATGTGCAAGTCAATACGGACATCTTCCCATCGTCGAGTATCTTTGTACGATTGGAGTTAACCCAACGTTTTATAATAACGGCCCAATAATGAAGGCAACTATTTACGGTCACTCCCACATTGTCGAATACCTCCATTCAGTCGGTGCAGATCCATTTGTTGGTGGTAACTGTCTAATAAAATGGGCAAGTTATCGAGGCCATCTCAATGTTGTAAAGTATCTTTGTACAGTTGGCGCCAATTCAATCGAAGCTATAAGTTTCGCAACTCGCGGTGGCCATCTCGATATCGTCGAGTACCTTCATTCTATCGGAGCCGATCCAACTGTCGACAATAACGACCCAATAATATTGGCAAGCGAACATGGCTATCTCGATATCGTCAAATACCTCTGTTCTGTCGGAGCTGATCCAACGGCCAGAAATAACGCCCCAATAATATCGGCAAGCGAATATGGCTACGTCAACGTCGTGAAGTATCTACATTCTTTAGGGGCAGATCCAACTGCCAACCACAACGAGTCAATACAATTGGCAAGTGCTAACGGCGACATCGACGTCGTCAAGTACCTTTGTTCGGTTGGTGCTGATCCAACTGCCAACAATAACTACTCAATCAAACGGGCAAGTCTATACGGCCATCTCGATGTCGTCAAATACCTCCACTCGGTGGGAGCCGATCCAACTGCCAGTGATAACGTCTCAATAAGATGGGCAAGTTCTAACGGCCATCTCGATGTTGTCAAATATCTTCAATCCGTCGGAGCTGATCCAACGGCCAATCATAATGCCTCAATAAGATGGGCTAGCCACAACATCATAAATCTGTTGTTGAGTATCTTCACATGAATTGGGCTACTGAGTAATTTTTTGCGCGATGAAATTGATGTCCAACCACCCACGAAAAAACATGTCTCTACCCCCAGAAATATTCACCATTGTCCACCCATACCTATTCCTACCAGACATATCATCACTCGTCCTCACTAACCGCGAGGTAAATAGATGGGTAGGAATGAATGATGTTATCCGCGAATATCACCTCGCCGTAAAAAATAATGGGGGAAATATTGCTTTCATCGCGTGCCGCCATGGTTACATCAATCTGTTAATGTACCTTCATCATACCGGAACTACGATACCAGATGATGCAATCAGTTATGCAAGTGAACATGGCCATCTCTCCGTTGTCAAATACCTCTATTCTATCGGGGCTAACCCAGCGACCGATGATAATCATCCAATGATACGTGCAAGTGCTGGTGGTCATCTCCCCATCGTTGAGTATCTTTGTACGATCGGGATCAATCCAACGATCAATAATAACTCCGCAATAAAAAAGGCAAGCGCTAACGGCCACCTCGACGTCGTGAAGTATCTTCATTCGGTCGGAGCAGATCCAACAACTAATAATGACACCCCACTAAGATGGGCAATCGATAACGGACATCTTGACGTAATCAAGTACCTACATTCGGTCGGCGCTGATCCGACCACCCAGGATAACTGCGCAATACAATGGGCAAGTCATAGTGGGCGTCTTTCCGTCGTTGAATACCTTTGTTCAATTGGGGTGGATCCAACTGCCAACAACAACGCCCCAATCATATGGGCAACTAAAAGTGGGCATCTTCACATCATCAAATACCTTCATTCAGTTGGGGCAGATCCGATATCCTGTAATAACTTTCCGATACGATTGGCGTTTAAGAGAGGCTATTATTCTGTCGTGGAATATCTCTGCAACAATGGGGCAACTCTCTAGATTTTTTGATGCGATGAATGAAATTGATAGATATCCGTCCTCTGCAAAAAACATGCAACTACCACCAGAAATATTCACCATCGTTTGCGAGTATCTATCTCTACACGACATATCCTCCCTCATCCTCATTAATCACGAGGTGAATAGATGGATAGATATGAACGATATTATCCGCGAGTATCACCTCGTCAAGGATAGTAATGATATTGTCATTGCCTCGTGTAAATATGGCTACATCAATTTGTTAATGTATCTCCATCGAATCAAAACATGTATACCAGATGATGCAATAAGATTGGCAAGTTATCATGGCCATCTTTCCGTCGTTAAATATCTCTGTTCGGTTGGGGTGGATCCAATGACCGAGAATAACTATGCAATCAGATGGGCAAGTTATGGTGGCCATCTTTCCATCGTCGAATACCTTTATACGATTGGTGCTGATCCAACTGCGGATGATAACAGGCCAATAAGATGGGCGAGTGAAAATGGTCACCTTTCCGTCGTTAAGTATCTCCATTCCATTGGCGCCAATGCGACAGCCAATGATAACTGCGCAATATGCTTGGCGAGTCGCGGTGGGTATCTCTCCGTAGTTAAATATCTTCATTCTGTAGGCGCCGATGCGGCAGCAGATGATAACTACCCAATAAGAGCGGCCACTTTACATGGGCACATATCAGTTGTAGAGTATCTTTTCGATAATGCAGCCACATTGTAGACTTTTTTGTCTACCATCATCTCTCATCATACTGTGATGCCATGTTCCTCACGATGAAATTGATGGCTATCGCCCCTAGCAAAAAAATGTCTCTGCCTCCAGAAATATTCACCATCATTCGCGAGTATCTATCCCTTCGCGATATATCCTCCCTCGTCCTCGTAAGTAGTGAGGTGAATAGATGGGTCAACATGAACGACATCATTCGTGAATACCACCTCGCCAAAGATGATGAAAGGGGTTGTCTTGTCATATCTGCGTGCAACCATGGCTACATAAACCTGTTAATTTACCTCCATCACATCAAACAGATCATTCCGAATGATGCTATCAAATGTGCAAGTCACTATGGGCATCTCCCCATGGTCAAATACCTTCATTCTATCGGTGCTGATCCAACGGTCGATAATAACTACCCGATAAAGTGGGCAAGTGAAAATGGGCATCTTCACATTGTTCAGTATCTCTATTCAGTCGGGGCAGACCCGACAGCCGATGATAATTATCCAATAATATGGGCAAGTAGAAATGGCCATCTCTCCGTTGTTGAATATCTTCATTCAGTAGGAGCCGATGTGACAGCCGATGATAACTGCTCAATAAGATGGGCAAGTTCACATGGTCATCTATCAGTCGTTCAGTATCTTCATTCCGTTGGTGCCGATGCGGCAGCAGATGATAACTGTGCAATAAGATTGGCAAGTCGAAAAGGGCATCTTTCCATCGTTAAGTATCTTTGCTCCGTTGGTGCCGATGCGGCAGCAGATGATAACTACCCAATGAAATGGGCAAGTTATTATGGGCATCTTTCCATCGTTAAGTATCTCCATTCCATCGGAGTTGATCCAACCGCAAACAATAACCGTTCAATAAGAGTTGCAAGTTCAGGTGGTCATCTCTCCATCGTTAAGTATCTTCATTCCGTTGGCGCCGATCCAACTGTCATGAATAACACTCCAATTGCACTGGCCAGTCGACACGGTCATGATTCAGTCGTGCAGTATCTTCTTGAGAATGGAGCCACATTGTAGATTTTTTTGGTTGCGAGAGAAAACTGAATCCCGTCCGCGTAATCATACAATCATGTCAACAATCACTATTTCCCGTGTCTCGAAAAAGATCGCAAAGATCACTTTCACTCTCCCAACCAATGTTACACACATTACCACAACCCTAGTTTCCAAGCCTATCCAACTCTCACCATCAACCCTTGCCATTAAACGCAAGGATGGATCATATACTATCTGCACTCACCTACCAACTGGCCTTGTTGCCATCAAGGGTTTCAGAGTAAATGATGGAGTTTGGAGCGGCCCTGAAAAAAGATATGTCGATGCACTTGGAGCATTCTATGCATCGTACTCGGCATTATTTTTTCCTTGGTTGGAACGGGTTAAAAGATTCTCACTTTCTCGTCGCTACTATTCAACCAATCATTCATTCTATCATCACCACCTTCCTTTTCATCGTCCCCCAACAACAGGATCATAACGAGCCCAACCATAAGAACGGCTATGATAAGGATAATGATCATTGTATATGACCCAGACGTCGTCCCAATAGTCGTCCCAACGTTTGCGACTCCCGGGGTCAATGCTGCAGCAACACTACCTCCATCACTTGTAGATCCTCCAGTCGATCCTGCTAATGCACTTGTTTGACATGTTTGGTTAATCACCGGCACATTGAGGTTAGCCCCTGCTGCAGATAATACCTGACAACAAGCAGGCATCGACACATCGGCAACCATCCTTGCCTTGTAACTGTTGATAATATTCTGCATATTCGCAGCCTTCGCAGACAGCTGTGCGTTATATGAAGCAACCTTGCCGTCTGCAGTATTTTTTAGACTGTTGAGATAGTCAGAGGAAATTGCACACCAACCCTTTGTCTGACAACTACCTGTGTTTGGCCCACCCAACCCACACCAGTTCAAGATACGACCAGTTCCATCTTCTTCTTGTGTGCCAGTCCATTCGAATGCACCTGCCGGATACCCACCAGATCCAGTTGAGCTACAATATTGTCTGAACTGTTGAGCACGGGCGTCCCCTGATGCGCCATCTTTGAGAGTATAGAATGTCGGGTATGCACTCTTTGACATGTTGACAGCAGGGATGGCAGCAATGGCAGCACTAATCTGACTTATCTCTTTACGGATTGGGTCAATCTCGGCATTCATCTGTTCAGTCAGCTTGGTGTTTGTTGCCGCAGCATTCTCTTTGAGTTGCACCAATCTGGCACATGAATCGGTCATTTATTCATACACGACCACAAAAAACGACCATCTGATTTTTTTGAAGGACCCAACATGTATGACAAAAATCATGTCAACCATACTTTTCCGCGTATCGGAGATCATCATCGAAATCATCGAACATTACTCGCGTGGCAACTGGATAGAATTCATCGAAAACCTCGTCATCTCCATCATCGTATCGCTCATTATCATGAGACTTACGCTCACTTCAACCATCCTCATCATCTACTCCATTTGCATTGCTCGCCACCTGTACAAAAAAATAACCAACATTCGATAGACGACTAATACGTGTCAACTTCACCTAACACTTGTTTGATAACTTTGTTGCTGAAGGACCTTCTATTTTTTCTCACGAATATCTTCGCCTTACCTGTGATCAACAATCCTCTGGATAAGCCTTCCTCAATCATAGCAACACGATATTTTGTGTCTTTCTTTGCGAACCCGTAACAGCCGAATACGTCAAGTTTAACATGATACCTAGCCATCATGCACATACATTCTTCTATGTCCTTAGATATTGCGGCAACAGTGAACGTATCGTCTACACTCAAGTCCCTATCACCAAGAGAAGCGATGAATGATCGAACACGACGACCCTTCAGTGCCTGGCATATGGTCAACAATGGGCATACACCAATAATGAGGTCTGGAAAGTTTATCAATCGATCAAGGTTCCTTGTTATGTAGGCGTTGTCAAACGCCATTGCTTCACGCACCTGTTCCTTACTGACCGGCAACATTTGTTGGCTGACTATGTCGCATTTCATACGTTCGGTCCATCGACTACAAGTGCACTTAATGCCAGTAATCTCAGGAGAATGATGACAGGGATAGCCAATAGACATTAATCCCCAGGAGATGTTCATCTTTTGCTTATGCATTATTCCTTGCATGTAACCATCTGGTGTATAAACTATACCATGAGTGTAGAGTAGTTTGAGATCCTCACCATCGGTAGCTCCGATGATATATTTATCAATAGCGAGGTTCTTGCCGAGATGTTCAACGATGAAAGATTCCATACTTTTTTCATATATGTCGGCCAATCAAATTTGACGGCGAGGACCATAACCACAAAAAATGACCGAAGAAGCCAACCGTATCGCCGCCACACTTGATAGAGAGATGATAGAATTAATGAAGATCGGCGGGGTGCCAAAGACAGAGATAGCCAGATTGTTTAGTGACTATTACATCCACCTTAACACCATCAATAGCCGTCAAGGATTGCCAACATATGCTCAGACGATTCGTCGTAGCTTTAGGAGTTGGCTGAACATTATCTCCAACCCTATCGACGAAGAAATGGGCTACATACTCTTGGATGAGGATGGAAGAATCATTATGTCATCGAGAGTTCGCTTAGACGAAAACATCAAGGCATTCTGGAAAGTTCGTAGTCCACGGTTGGCAGTTACGAGGGTAATACCTGAAAAGATGGGCGTTGATGACATCACTGTCGCCCTATCACCATTCATGATTGCGTAAAGATGCTTACTTTTTTGCCTCATATCATCGCCCAAAATTGATCTTCACTTCCGTAATCATTCCTCAACCATGTTGAACACAACCCTCTTTGTCGCCTCCATTCTCACAACCATCTACACCTCTGTCACTGCCGGAATAATACTCGGCCGTGCTCGTTGGTCCGTCCTCATCGTCATCGCCGCCATCTTCCTTGTCATTCCTGAATATGTTGCTGTATGTTACGCAGATTTGATAGCCATCATCGACGATTATCATTGCCCTGATTGTGACGAAAGTCAAGTCAACGCCATAATCATTGCCGTTATCACCATCGCTATCCTATCTCACTGCCTACCACTAAACTACATCTTCATGTACTATCGTTTCGCAAGAATGGCTTATAAAGTTCTCCACGTCTTGTAAGCCGCCAACGACATTATTCGACGCATATGACGGATACGTTTGTAGAATTTTTTGGATGGGTCATACGTATCGGTGATATAAAACTTATCCATCGCTATCAAAGAGCATCGTAGATAACCATACATTGTCAAGGACTGCAGATAATCCTTACCATCTTTCATGAAGACGATGCCTATCACCATATCGCCAGATGGATGAAAGACAAGTCGTAGATCACTGTCGAAGATGATGCCACGGCATTCGATATATGCATACCTACGCTGTTTAGCAGATATCGACGCATCATCGCGGATCATTCTTCGAGTGTTATGACAGACATAATACAACGCGGCGATACTACCTTCATCGCAATAATCGAGAATGGTTGGCGGTAGATACATTTTTTTGCAGAGGGCGATAGGGTATCAAAAAAATTGATACCGACGACGTCAATCATAAAACAATGGACTCTCTTGTTGCTCTCAACATCGCTCAATACTTGCCACTACATGCACATAATTTATTCCTCTGTCAACTCGGCCTCGAAGAACATTGCATACCATCATACGTCAACATAAAAGAGGATACAATCGAAGCCTATCTCATGTTGATGCCGACCGATTATTGTCGTGCGTTGTTGTTCAATGGATGGTTTGTCGAGCATGTCGTCATCAATGTTCTCTGTCAATCATTGTTTACCGAGAGGGTTATTACAGAAAGGATTATCCCATCAATCCTCACTGTGAAGGATGCATTAGAGATGAACAGGATTAATCGTATCCTCGATCATTGCATGCGTCGGGCAACGATTAAGACAAGACACTTCTTCTACGATCGTTTAGGGGTGTATGCAGAGACTGATGATATTCATAGACATGCAGTCATATCAAGCATCCTTCATCGTGTTGGCCGTGGGTATAATGATTACATGGAGCAAACAAAGGATGCCAGATATGCTGACTACGTATATCACTATACTACTAACGTAGGACCCCCATCACGTTGGATAATCAACAATCATATCTTTGCTACTCCCGTTGGAGCAACGATGGATGTATTCCAAACCGACCTATCCAAGACGATTGCCACTCTCGAGAAAGCCATCAGCCTCGGTTATGAAACATGTGCCCTCGTTGGAAATGGTCCAGTACATGCTACCATCATCCTACCATACCCAGACAACCCCAAACCATTAGAGAATACCATCATCCCATTCATCAAGAGCTACTATAACGTCGACCAGTAATTTTTTGACGAAGACCGCGCCTTCTCACAAAAAATGGACACGATTGGTATCATTGCTTCGTATATGACGTATAGAGACAGGCTGCAACTTCGCGCAGCGTTTCGCATGGAAGACGTGACGATGTATGGCATCTTCACACCGAAGGATGCCGTCGGTCATCCCACAATATATGTTTGCCTCAAGGTCGACTTTAGCAACACTATCAACCTACGATGTATCCAACACATTCCCATCGCCGTTATGTATGCTGCCCGACTTTATCCAGAGAAGGTTGCGGGTATGAGTAATGACATACACGACATGATCGCCGACATCGATCTGGCAGTCCTCTTCAATCTTCTCTTGAGAATGCGCGGATACTTTCAGATCTGTCGCTCATGGAAGGATGAATCGATCATCGACGTTTGGCATGATCGATTGAATGATGTGGCAAAAAAATGGCTTGCACCCATCGTCGACCGAGAGACGATGAGAGATGGATATGGTGAAGGCATGTACTACTTCATAAGGTTTGGCATATCACCATCCATTATTTACGACGGCCGCGATGATGATAGGCACTTTCTCCTTGAGTTATTCACATCATCTGCCATCGAGAGGGTGACATGGAACGGACAGCCTCTTGCACATATGTACTATCGCAATGTTCACGTCCAATGCATCTATGAGTGGAGCACGCAGATGACTGTCGAAGATGCTCGCGCCGCGATCAAACATCCAGACTATGAAGTGAAAAAGAACGTTTGCATGCTTAACTCGCACCTGTTTGATAATGAGCTGTATCAGGACGCCATCCCATTCCTCGACACATCAAAAAAGAGGATGATCGAACGTATCCTACAGAATATTGCCTCAAAACAGTTGTGAGCCCTTCCACATATCTGGTGTGATGATCTTTTTTCACTCACCATCCGTCAGCCAAAAAAGATGATGTTTACAAGACTTTGGCGCCACGGAGCTTGATGAGGATTGATTGGTCGTGACCGGCAAACTTGGCTTCGCCACTGAGACAGCCATCATCCCTGTCTTCGAAGATGTAGAATGGTTTTTCGACTGCCTTCTTTGCGTAGATCTCGGCCAATCTCTTGACTGGGAAGAGGATGTATCCGCTAGCAGCCACGAATGTCTTTCCATCGTACTTCACGCTTTGTTCATCAACGTAGACTCTTCTGGAGTCGAGGACGGAAGTCGACACTTCATAAAGGCAGACGCTAGTCTTTGACTTGCCGAGATCGAAGACAGTCTCCTTACCGTTGGCCACATTGAAACCAGTATCGAGTCTGTTAAAGGCTCTGATTGCAGCATCATTGGCATCCTCGGTGGTCTTTGGACGGATCGATGGAAGTGACAATGTCAAGCCGGCGCGATTCTTCTCGGCGTTGAAGACGATGAAGGTGCCATTGACGATGACGAGACTTCTGACGTACAACGATGAAGTTGTAGGTTTAGAGAGTGCTCTGAGTTCCTCGAGAGTTGATGAGTCACCAACGGAAACGGTTGATTCCTTCTTGACGGCGACGACATCCTGCTTTGGAGCAGAGACGGCAACGAATCTTGAGGACTTTTCAGCGAGGTTTTGGAGGGTCTTGGCTTGGGTCATTTGTTGTTGTTTTTTACGACGAGGTGTGTATCAATTTTCAGAATCACCCCATCATGCCAAAAAATTAGGCGTCATCTAACCACAATTTTTTCTTGACTTCGGCCAATGATGTAAAACGTCCGATGTTCCAAACTATCTCATTGTACTTGCCGACCTCATTAATCTCTTCTACTGTACCGATGATGAGACGGAGCTGTTTACTAGCGGAGTTAAATCTAATAGTCTCACCTCCTCTGGTAGACTCGATAACCAGATCGCCGCTATCTTCGAACCATCTACCACCATGTTCTATCAAATCACTCATCCATTCAGGAGGAGTGACATTGTGTACTTCATTCTTCTCGATATTACCAGCAAAGAGACGAAAATAGGAGCCGCAACGGATCAATGAAACGATGAAATTTTTTGTGACAAGTGTGTGAATATCTTTGATGGTCATTTTGTATGTTTACGAGTGTCGCCATCAATTTTTCACTCCCGTTGGTATTTTTTGACGACGGCGATGATAACTAAAAAATGTCAACAGATGAACAACCAACCTGTTTGGCCATTATTCATGGCAATAAAACCCTCGTATCAACTATCACCAGGCATTGTATAATCGACACAGATAATAGCCCGACTACGACCCGCACCATCTCTCATCTCACGGCCAGATCGTTGCATATCGTCTTATCGCAATCTCACCTAATTGAGGCCTACTACTTTGTGACCGCCATCAAGTATCTCGCCAAGTACGGGATAGGATCACTCTCACTATATGACGTAATTTTCAAGGCATCATACACAGCAACTAACGAGTATCGACCAATCCATCGTCGCGTCGCCCAACTATTGAGTGCATGCAAAC
>Ga0247722_10001433_pt1 | contig 13194 bp, 13 predicted proteins | sample MSEWelMarce3H_FC_FD_189094 | JGI IMG/M metagenome (GOLD analysis project Ga0247722, IMG submission 189094) | Subsurface sediment microbial communities from gas well in West Virginia, United States - MSEEL Well Study Marcellus 3H_FC | ecosystem: Environmental > Terrestrial > Deep subsurface >... | reverse complement strand
AGATTTAAATATTCAATACATAAAGCACTAAAATTCCCATAAATATAAACAAACCCGTAGTTTTCCAATGGGTTGAAAAGGCAAAAATGAAAGCCGCAAATAAAATCATAACACTCACCGCGTTACAACCCTCAATTACTCTTGATACATATACATTATTTACGAATAATTTCATAGATGCTTCATTTTCATGAGGTTCCATCTTTGCATTAGCATCAAAAATAGACAAAATTTGATAGGACTGTTCGGCCACCATTTTTGTGATGCTATCTAATTCTAAGTTTTTACTATCAAATTGATTCAAATACATCTTATATAAAAATGAAAAAACCAAATAAAATACTATAAACTTTAGTAAAAATAGAAAAAAAGGTTTATTTTGTTGAAAAATTGTTTTCATTTCAAATGTTTTTACAAAAATAATATTTTATTTAACATCTTAATGCTATTTTTGCAAAAAAAATAAAATTATGAATTTCGAAAGTTTAAAACCTCAAGTAATTACTATACTTTCCGATGAAAAATCGGATAGAAACAATCGTTTATTTTCGCTTTGTCAATTTCTTTCCGAATCAATTCCGTATTACAATAGGGTCGGCTTTTATTTTGCCAATCACGAAACAAAAACCTTACATCTTGGCCCTTATTTTGGTGCTGAAACCGATCATTCGATGATCCCTTTCGGTAAAGGAATTTGTGGGCAAGTAGCTGTTTCAAACCAAAATTTCGTGGTACCAGATGTAACTGCACAAGACAATTACATTTCATGTAGTTTTATAGTAAAATCAGAAATTGTTGTGCCATTATTTGTAAAAGGTGAAAATATTGGTCAAATTGATATTGATTCCCATGTTTTAAACCCATTTTCTACAGAAGATGAACGCTTTTTGGAATTTGTAAATCAAGAAGTTGCTAAATTATTTTAAGGCACTTTTTTCCTGTTTTCGAATACTAGTTTTTTGTCTGAAGCACCAATCGAGATTGTTTTCGAGATTGGTACTTCAGAAAAAACTTTTCATTGAAATCTATTTCATTGAACTTCCCTAAAATAAAAACAATTTGAAATAATCAGGTATTTGATTTTCAGTAGTTTAGAATTAAAATATTTCATATATTTATGAGCTATTAATCCCTATTTATTAATTACAAAATCTTTACATTAAGAAATTATTAAAACTTATTGATAATAGTAATAAAATAACTTTTTTTTATATATTTGCAACAAAATTTACAATTTCAATTATGCCTTTTCAAGTACCAAGTCTAGAGTTACCATTTTTTGCAAACTTGTTATTATTACTAGTGTTGGCAAGATTTTTTGGTGAAATTATGGAACGTTTTAAACAACCTTCTATGATTGGTGAAATTTTAGCTGGCGTTTTGTTAGGACCTACACTATTAAATTTTATTCATCGAACCGAAGAGTTAAAAGTCATTTCTGAACTTGGTGTTTTTCTATTAGTAATAATTGCAGGACTTGAAATAAATCTCGACGAAATAATAAAATCCATGAAAGGTAGAAATATTATTATTTCAATTGCTGCTTTTTTTATCCCGATTGCATCAGGCTATTTTGTTGGAGCTTATTTTGATCAAGAAGTGATGCCGACAATTTTTATTGGCTTGTGTGTTGCAATTACAGCACTTCCTGTAAGCATCAGAATTCTAATGGATTTAGGAAAATTAAATTCGGAAGTAGGTCAAAAAATAATTTCTGTTGCCATTTTTGATGATGTAATCGCACTAACCATTTTAGGAATTTTATTAGATATTAAAGATGTAGAACATTCGTATGCAAACATTAGCAAAGCCGTGTTTTTCACCGTTTTAAAATTAATTTTCTTCCTTATTATTATTGCATTAACGTATAAAGGTATTCAAAAGCTATCCCAAAAAGAAAATTTTATCGAAAATCAATTAAATACAATTCTTGGTTTTCTAAAAGGGAAAGAATCTTTATTTGCCGTGTTTTTTGTTTTTATTTTAATTTTTGCTACGATTACCGAAAGTATAGGTTTGCATTTTATCATTGGATCTTTTTTTGCATCCATGCTGATTTCCAAAGAATTAGTAGGGCAAAAACATTTAGATACCTTTCACAACACAACAAATAGTATGGCAATGGGTTTTTTAGCACCTATTTTTTTCGCTGGGATTGGTTTAGAATTTCAATTTTCTTCCATTCAAAATTACCCGCTTTTAGTAGCTATTATTGCGGTTTCTTTCATTTCCAAAATTTTAGGTGGCTATATCGGTGGCAGATTTGCAAATCTTAATCATAAAATTTCTTTAGCACTTGGTGTTGGTCTAAACGCAAGAGGAATTATGGAATTAGTAATTGCAAATATCGCCTACAAAGCTGGAATTATTGATACCGAGATTTTTTCAATGCTTGTAATCATGGGGTTAATTACCACTTTAGCAACACCATTTTTACTAAAAAAAGCATTCAAATCTATTGAAACTATTTAATTTTTTATTTTTTATTAGTTGTATTTCATAATTTATCGTAACTTTGTTTATTCTTTTTAATTAAACATTAAACAATGTCAAGCAATAAAAATACAAGTTTATCCGAAATGGCTATTGATAGAATTATTGAAATGGCATGGGAAGACCGTACTCCTTTTGATGCAATTGCGTATCAATTCGGGCTAAATGAAGCTGCAGTAAAAGCTTTAATGAAACAAGAATTGAAATTTTCAAGTTATAAAAGATGGCGAATTCGGGTGGAACAATGCCAAACTAAACATCAAAAAAAGCGTGTTACTGAAATTGAACGGTTTCGATGTTCGCGACAACGTGCCATTTCAAATAATAGAATCTCAAAACGATAATTTAATTCATTGAAAATGAAAAATAAAATTCCTGATAATATTGTTTTCACAGAAGAGAAAGGATATCATGCACATCTTACGGCTTTTCCTACTTCTGTTGGTGCTCCAGTAATCAAAACAGACGATGTAATCGCTTGGAAAAACCGTGGAATAAACCATGTAAATCACGAAATTGAACTGAAATTCAATCAACTCAAAGCTCAATTTCAACTGCTCATGGAAGAATTTGAATGGAACGAAATTATTTATAATGCTAAATTTTCGTTTGAACCTATTGTGGGGCAAATTTATCATTTATATATCAATAAAGAAGGAGGTCATTTTTTATCACTCATTGCACCAAACGAATGGAATCGAGAACACTTGGGTACTTTTCAATTAAATCATGACATGAAATGGGTGAAACTATAACACACAAACTAAAAGCGTTTTCTTTAGCTCAAATTTTGGAAATGGAATCTCGTTTTCGAGCACAATTTATTAATAGTTTAGGAGGTTTCAAAAGCGTTTGTCTTGTTGGAACTCAAAACAAGTCAGGTTTATCCAATTTGGCAATTTTCAATTCCGTCATGCATATTGGTAGCCATCCGCCCTTGATGGGACTCCTATTTCGACCTGACGTGGTGGAACGACATACACTGGAAAATATATTAGAAACGCATTTTTACACAATCAATCACCTCAACGAAACTATTTATAAACAAGCCCATCAAACAGCTGCTCGCTACAATCGTACTATTTCAGAATTTGATGCAACGGGTTTAACGAGGTTTTATAAATCCGATTTTTTCGCCCCTTTTGTCAAAGAAAGTACCATTCAAATTGGTCTTGAATTTAAAGAAAAAACCGTGATTAAAAGCAATCAAACTATCTTATTAATTGGTGAAGTAAAACAGGTTACTCTTCCCAAAAAATGTATAAAAGAAGATGGATTTCTGGATTTAGAATTAGCAAAAACCATTACTTGCTCTGGACTTGATAGTTACCATAATACAAAAATTATAGACCGACTGAGTTATGCAAAACCTGATAAATTAAGCACTTCGATTCTTTAATATTTTGGAAAAAAAAGCAATCAATGTGGTGTGGTTTAAAAGAGCAATTCGTTTCTATGATAACGAAGCACTATTCGATGCCCATCAAGAAGGATTGCCTATTTTGTTAGTTTACTTTTTTGAACCAAGTGTCATGAACTATCCCGATTCTTCACCCAGACATTGGCGGTTTATTTATGAATCATTATCGGATTTGCAAAGAAGATTATCGCCTTCGGGAAGTCAAATTTATCTATTTCATTCTGAAGTAGCTCCTGTTTTTGAAAAATTGCTTGCTAATTTCCAAATAAAAACGGTTTTTTCGCATCAAGAAATTGGAAATCGGCTCACTTTTGATAGAGATTTGAAAATGCAAAATATCTTCAAACAAAATAATATTAGCTGGAAAGAAGTTCAAACACATGGTGTCATTCGCAAATTAAAATCAAGAGAAAATTGGGAAACCCGTTGGAAACAAACAATGAATGCCCCAATAAAAACAATTGATGCAACCCAATTACATACAGTTTCTTTAGAAAATGATTTTTATAACGCTCTTAAAGGAAATCCATTACCAAATGAAATTACCACCCCAAACAAGAATTTTCAGCAAGGAGGCGAAACTTTGGCATGGCGTTATTTGGATAATTTTCTAAAAGTGCGGTATGAAAACTATAGCAAACACATTTCAAAACCCGAGTTAAGCAGAAAAGGATGTAGTAGAATTTCTCCCTATTTGGCTTATGGTTGCATCAGTATGCGAATGGTTTATCAATACACCATGCAACATTATGAGCATGCAAAAAACAAACGTGCTTTGCAAAATTTTGTTTCAAGATTGTTTTGGCATTGTCATTTTATGCAAAAATTTGAAGACGAATGTGATATGGAATTTCAAAATGTAAATCGAGCCTTCGATTCTTTAGTAAAACCAAAAAATGAAGCGTATATAAAAGCATGGCAACAAGGAAAAACAGGAATTCCCATTGTTGATGCTTGCATGCTATGTGTGGTTGCAACAGGCTATATCAATTTCAGAATGCGGGCTTTGGTGGTTTCTTTTTTTACTTTCAATTTATGGCAAGATTGGCGTGATTTGCATTTTTTGGCACAACAATTTCTCGACTATGAACCCGGTATTCACTATCCACAATTGCAAATGCAAGCGGGCACAACAGGCATAAATACCATACGAATTTACAACCCCATTAAAAATTCAGAAGAACATGATGCTGATGGTATTTTTATAAAAAAATGGCTTCCAGAATTAAATAATGTTCCTCTAAAATTTATTCATGAACCCTGGAAAATGAATCTTTTGGAACAGCAATTTGCAGCTTGTATAATTGGTGAAAATTATCCCGAACCTATCGTTTGCCTTGAAACATCACGAAAACAGGCGAGTGAACTAATTTATGGCTATAAAAAAAGTGAAACTGCCAAAATGGAAGCCAAACGAATAGTGGATAAACATGTAAATAATCCTAAAACAACACGAAATGAAAGGCATAAAAAAACAAAATCTTCCCAATAAAGTTTGTGTAGTTTGCAATCGATCCTTTGCCTGGCGAAAAAAATGGGAAAAAGTTTGGGAAGAAGTGAAATATTGTAGTGAAGCTTGTAAAAAACATAAAAAAAATGAAAAACTTACGCCTGATTCTCGGAGATCAATTGAATGAAAACCATTCGTGGTTCCAACATGTTAATGCCGATGTGGTTTATGTGTTGATGGAACTTCGGTCAGAAACAGATTATGCAACACACCATATTCAAAAAGTAATTGGTTTTTTTGCTGCTATGCAACATTTTGCAAAACTACTTCGAGAAAAAGGACATCAAGTGCATTATTTTTACTTAAACGATGCAAACAATCAACAAACTTTTGAAAAAAATTGTTTGTATTTGATTGAAAAAGAAAATTTCACAAAATTTGAATACCAATTGCCTGATGAATATCGTGTGGATGAACACCTGAAATTGACCTGTGCAAAAATGAAAATACCTCATGCTGTAGTAGATACCGAACATTTCATGAGTAGCCGAACCACACTTCCCGATTTTTTTCAAGGTAAAAAAAACTTTATCATGGAAAATTTTTATCAAATGATGCGTAAAAAACACGATATTTTGATGCAAGGAACTACTCCCCTAACTGGAAAATGGAATTATGATACTGAAAATAGAAAAAAATTACCAAAAGAACACAAACCAATTCCGCCTTTAGTTTTTAATAACGATTGCTCAAAAATTGTAGTTGAACTTCAGAAAACTAACGTCAAAACCATTGGAACGGTTGAGACCGCTTCTTTTTTATGGCCTATTAATCGGGAACAAGCATTAGCTCTATTAGACCATTTTCTAGTGCATTGTTTGCCTTTATTTGGCAGTTTTCAAGATGCCATGTTGCCTAATGAATGGTCTTTATATCACTCCAGACTTTCTTTTTCTTTGAATTGTAAAATGATTTCTCCCTTGGAAGTTATTGAAAAAGCAATTGCAACCTATGAAAATAATGAAGACACCATTGCCTATCATCAACTAGAAGGATTTGTTCGTCAAATTATTGGTTGGCGGGAATACATGCGCGGGGTTTATTGGAACAAAATGCCCGAATTTTCAAAAATGAATTTCTTTAACCATCAAAATAAATTGCCTGATTGGTTTTGGACTGGTGCTACCAAAATGAATTGCCTAAGAGACACCATCAACCAATCGTTGCAATATGCCTATGCACATCACATTCAACGATTGATGCTTACTGGAAATTTTGCACTTTTAGCTGGGGTACATCCTGATAAAGTAGATGCCTGGTATTTAGGAATTTATATTGATGCTATTGAATGGGTAGAAATTACCAATACACGCGGCATGAGTCAATTTGCAGATGGCGGAATTGTTGGTACAAAACCCTATGTCAGTAGTGCAGCCTATATTGATAAGATGAGCTCCTATTGCAGTAGTTGTTTCTATAAAAAAGCAGTAAAAACAGGAGATAAGGCGTGTCCTTTCAATAGTTTATATTGGCATTTCTATGATAAAAATACCGATAAACTTTCAAAAAATCCAAGAATTAGCATGATGTATTCGGTTTGGAACAAAATGAAACCCGATGAAAAAGAAGCTATTTTGAAACAAGCTTCCTATTATTTGAACAACATAAATCAACTTTAAAAAATAAAACAATTTCAAAATAAAATAATTTCAAAATAAACTTGCAAGTTATAAAAATAGCCGTATATTTGCAGCCGTATTGAGATAATCTCAGGCTACATAATAATCATTTAAGTAATATTAGCATGTATTTGACTAAAGAAACTAAAGCTGAAATCTTCGCTAAACACGGAGGAAAAGCTGAAAACACCGGATCTGCAGAAGGGCAAATCGCATTATTTACATTTAGAATTTCGCATTTAACAGAGCATTTGAAAAAAAATCGTCATGATTTTAACACTGAACGTTCGTTAGTACTTTTGGTAGGTAAAAGAAGAAGTCTTCTTGACTATTTAAAAAAGAAAGATATTAACAGATATCGTGAAATTATTAAAGAATTAGGAATTAGAAAATAATCAACTAGGGGCTTTTTGCCCCTTTTTGTTTGCTATATAATAACAGAAAAAGTTTGGTTTTTCATTGGGTTTCGCACAACTACAACAACTACAACAACACAGCAACCCATTGTTTAATTTAGAATTAAAAAAAAAATTATGATTCCAAAAGTATTCCAAGAAGTTATCGATTTAGGTGACGGAAGAAGCATCTCAATCGAAACTGGAAAATTAGCCAAACAGGCTGATGGAGCAGTTGTCGTACGTATGGGTGATGCCATGCTATTAGCAACTGCTGTTTCAGCAAGAACCTCAAATCCAGGAGTAGATTTCCTACCTTTAACAGTAGATTATCGTGAAAAATTCGCAGCAGCGGGTAGATTTCCTGGTGGTTTCTTCAAAAGAGAAGCCAGACCTAGTGACAGTGAAGTATTAACCATGAGATTAGTTGACCGTGTGTTACGTCCACTTTTTCCAGATGATTACCACGCTGAAACGCAAGTAATGATTCAATTAATGAGTCACGACGAAAATGTGATGCCAGACGCTCTTGCTGGTTTGGCTGCTTCTGCTGCCTTAGCAGTGTCTGATATTCCGTTTTACAACCTTATTTCTGAAGTACGTGTTGCACGTATCGACGGAAAATTCGTAATTAATCCAAGCAGAGCAGAACTTGAACTTTCAGACATCGATATGATGATTGGAGCTTCGATGGATTCTGTGGCGATGGTTGAAGGCGAAATGAAAGAAATTTCAGAAGCAGAAATGGTTGAAGCTATTAAATTTGCTCACGAAGCTATCAAAATTCAAATCGAAGCACAATTACGTTTACAAGCTGCTTTCGGTAAAAAAGAAATTCGTGTATATGAAGGCGAAATTGAAGACGAAGCTGTTTATGCAAAAGTAAAAGCGTTTGCTTATGATAAAATTTATGAAATTGCAAAAGTTGGTTCTGCTAAACACGAAAGAAGTGCCGCATTTGCAGCTGTAAAAGAAGAAGTAAAAGCTTTATTTACGGATGAAGAACACGCAGAAAATGCTGATTTATCTGGATTAATCTCCAAATATTTCTACAAAACAAACAAAGAAGCAGTTCGTAATGTGGTGTTAGAATTAGGTATTCGTTTAGATGGTAGAAAAACTACCGAAATTCGTCCAATTTGGTGCGAAACGGATTATTTACCTTCTGTTCACGGTTCCTCATTGTTTACTCGTGGCGAAACGCAAGCTCTTGCAACCGTTACTTTAGGAACTTCAAGAGAAGCAAACGTGATTGATTCTCCATCAGAACAAGGAGAAGAAAAATTCTACTTGCATTATAATTTCCCTCCGTTTTCAACTGGGGAAGCGAAACCGTTACGTGGAACTTCAAGAAGAGAAGTAGGTCATGGAAACTTAGCACAAAGAGCTTTGAAAAACATGATTCCAGCAGATTGTCCTTATACAATTCGTATCGTTTCTGAAGTATTAGAATCAAATGGTTCTTCGTCAATGGCAACCGTTTGTGCTGGAACTATGGCACTTATGGATGCAGGCGTTCAAATGGTAAAACCTGTTTCTGGAATTGCCATGGGATTGATTACAGATGGTGAAAAATTTGCCGTTTTATCGGATATTCTTGGTGATGAAGATCATTTAGGGGATATGGATTTTAAAGTAACTGGAACCGCAGATGGAATTACCGCTTGCCAAATGGATATTAAAATTGATGGATTACGTTACGATATTATGGAGCAAGCATTAGGTCAAGCTCGTGAAGGTCGTTTACATATTTTAGGAAAAATCACTGAAACTATTGCAACACCAAGAGCAGATGTGAAACCTAAAGCACCAAAAATCATTACAAGAACCATTCCTGGAAACTACATCGGTGCCTTGATTGGTCCTGGTGGAAAAGTGATTCAAGAATTACAAAAAGCAACGGGAACTACAATCGTGATAAACGAGGTGGACGAGCAAGGTGTTGTTGAAATTTTAGGTACAAGTCCAGAAGGAATTGCAGCCGTTTTAGCAAAAATTGACTCCATCATTTTCAAACCAGCAATGGGAGAAGCTTATGAAGTAAAAGTCATCAAAATGTTAGATTTTGGAGCAGTAGTAGAATACACCCAAGCCCCTGGAAATGAAGTATTGCTTCACGTATCGGAATTGGCATGGGAACGCACCGAAAACGTAACTGACGTAGTCAACATGGGTGATGTATTTATGGTAAAATATCTAGGTATTGATCCAAAAACAAGAAAAGAGAAAGTGTCAAGAAAAGCATTATTGCCACGCCCTCCAAGAGAAGAACGACCAATAGAAAAGAAATCGTAATCTTTTTAAAACCATAGAAACCCCATTTGTTTGGGGTTTTTTTTTGCCCTGAAAAGCACCCTAACTCCCGAAAATCGGAACAAGCTCCCAAAGTGGAAACTGGATAATACGAATACAAACTTAATATTTCAATCATTAAATCTTTAAATTATTAAATCTTTAAATTATTAAATCTTTCAATCATTAAATCTTTCAATCATTAAATTATTAAATCTTTAAATTTTCCTGAACCGAATGGCATTGGCTTTCTTGGTTTCCCTATTCCCGCCATCCGCTATATCTTTTTGGTTTCGTTTTCAGTTGCATTTATGTTCTAGATACAAAAAATAGTAAACAATAACTTGTAACCAAAAAGGATGCCGCTCCTGTCGGGAGCTTGTCCCGTTTTTTTCGGGAGTAAAGGGCTTTTTTTAGGCATTTTTGGGAATGGATTTCTATAGAAATAGTTTGGAAATTGTCGTTTTTTAAGTCCTACCCTGTTTTTATTTTTAGCTATAAAAATTAGTATTATATTTGCAAATAGGAATAAAATAAAATTAAATAAACATAAAACAAGAATTGGGAAGATTACAAACAAAACTCGAAGTCATTTTTGATGAAAAAACTATTTTTCCGGCTGAAAAACACAAAGAACCATGGCAAAAAACAAGAAAATAGAAGTAAAAGGAACTGAAATCACTATTTTAAAAGATAGTAAGGGCGATTTTATATCACTAACTAATATGATTAAAGCTAAAGATGGAGATTTTTTCATTTCTGATTGGCTTAGGAATCGCAATACAGTTGAGTTTTTAGGCATTTGGGAGACCGTTTATAATCCAGATTTTAATTATGGCGAATTCGCCATAATTAAAAGTCAAGCTGGTTTAAATAGGGTCTGCTGAAAAAGGAATACTCTCATAAACGGAACTATTTTATTTTTTAAAAAGCCACGGATTTACTTCGTCTATTCGCTAACGCTCGGGTCACAGATTAGCACGGATTTTACCCAATTTATTTCAGAAAATCCGTGAAAATCCTTTAATCCGTGGCAAAATAATTTTAAATTTGTTGAACAATTTCGGAAATAAGTCCAAGAAATTTTAATCAAAATGCTCATAAACCTTGCACTACAATGGTTGAAAAAAATTGTAACTTCCCTATCTTTATTGGGTTTGTAGTTTTTCAGCAGACCCTAATTACACCGAATTCGGGGTAATTAACCAAGATTCTGGCGTTAATCGCTTTATTATGTCTGTGGGACAGTGGATTGAACGAACAAATGCACAGGGAATGACTGTAAAATCAGGGAAATACGGAGGAACGTTTGCCCATCGAGACATAGCATTTCATTTTGCAATGTGGCTAAGCCCCGAATTTCAAATTTATTTGGTAAATGAATTCCAACGATTAAAAAACGAAGAAGCCGATCGTTTAAAATTAGAATGGAATTTCCAACGCCATCTTGCCAAGGTCAATTACCTCATCCATACCGATGCCATCAAAGAAAATTTAATTCCTGCAACCATTGATAAAAGGCAATCTGCAATGATTTATGCCAACGAGGCAGACGTACTCAATGTGGCACTTTTTGGAAAAACAGCCAAGCAATGGCGAGATGAAAAACCGAACGAAAAAGGAAACGTTCGCGATACCGCCACCATAGAACAATTGGTCGTACTCTCCAATATGGAAAGCACCAATGCGCTTCTAATTCACCAAGAAATACCACAAAACGAACGCCTATTACACCTCAACAAAATGGCCATTACACAAATGAAATCTTTAATAAATCGCAGTGCATCAAACCAAATAAAACCATAACACTAAAAAAATCCCTTAACCCAAAGTAAAAATTGTATCATAGACATCCAAACTCGATATTTCAATCTTTAAATTTTCCTGAACCGAATGGCATTGGCTTTCTTGGTTTCCCTGTTCCCGCCATCCGCTATATCTTTTTGGTTTCGTTTTCAGTTGCATTTATGTTCTAGATACAAAAAATAGTAAATAATAACTTGTAACCAAAAAGGATGCCGCTCCTGTCGGGGGTAGTTAGCAATGTTCGGGATTTTTTGGAAACTTTAGGCTTTTTGAAATAGCGTTTAAAAGGAGAAATTTAGTTTCAGGTTTCAAAGCCTGTCCCGATTCTCGGGATTTCAAGTTTGTGGTTTCAAGTTTGTGGTTTCAAGTTTGTGGTTTACAGAAAGTTTCTTTTTTGTACTTTTTTGTTAATAACTTGATTTTTATATTTCCATTTTTATATTTTACTTTGTCGTGTCATTGAAAAGCGGAAGATGCTTTGTTGTTAGGCTTTTCCCGCACCGTCCTTGCGAGGCACGAAGCAATCTGATTTTGTTTCCATACCAGATTAATAAAATTAAGCCTTCATTTGAATTTTTTCACGCTTAAAATAAAAGATGGATCCAATGCCTATTTACAAATTCCCACACCACTACGAAATTTATTAATTTTTTCTTAAAAAGCAGTCCAATTCAAAAGAAACTTTTATTTTTGTAATAAAAAAGTTCTTACCACAAAGTTTTGGAGTTAAAAATTGTTCTCGATGGGGCTGCGCAAACAGCGAGAGCAAAATCAGAACCTCTGAGAGGGCTGCGCAAGTTGCGAGAAGGAAATCAGAACTTCTCAACGGGTCCGCGCAAACAGCGAGAGCAAAATCAGAACATCTGAGAAGGCTGCGGAAGTTGCGAGAGCAAAATCAGAACTTCTCAACAGGTCTGCGCAAACAGCGAGAGCACTTTGTGTAGTTCTTTTTGAATATGTTAAAATTTAATTAAATACTTGAAACATGCAAAAAACAAAATTGTATTCATTGGATTTGTTTCGTTTACGTCATGACGAAACAGCCGCATTCATGCAACGCTTCATCACGCACACAAGCTATTTTCTGGAGACTGCTCGATAATAACTACTGATAGTTCTTGTGGTGGGGTGAGAGGATCTTACTGTTCTAAACGTAGCAGGCAGTCAACTAGAATAACTGCTCTTTTAGTTACATTTTTCTATTTTCAATTCTTTCATTTTACCAACTTCTTCTTGAGTATCATAATCAATTTGGTCATTATCTTTATAAAACCATTTGCCATTATATTTTTCTAAATAGTCTTTAATTTCAAGAAATTTAATTAGTTTTTCGCCTTCATTGTAATAAAAAGAACTTTCATGAATTCCAAATCTTTTTATTTTCGTCCATTTGTTATTACATATAGTATATATATTACAACTATTTGTGTTACTAAAGTCGCAAAGATCAACAACTAATGCTATCTCATCTTTTCCATCTGAATTAGTATCTCCAATATTAATTAAGCAATATAAACCCTGAGCAGTAGTTAAATATAATTTATCTGCATTATTTTCATTAGTTGATAAATAAACATAAGATTCTTGCTTAAAAAACCAATCAACGACATCTTCCCAATCGTTTTGATGGGGATCTGGAGCACTATCGATTTCTTTTTT
>Ga0247722_10001432_pt1 | contig 13201 bp, 10 predicted proteins | sample MSEWelMarce3H_FC_FD_189094 | JGI IMG/M metagenome (GOLD analysis project Ga0247722, IMG submission 189094) | Subsurface sediment microbial communities from gas well in West Virginia, United States - MSEEL Well Study Marcellus 3H_FC | ecosystem: Environmental > Terrestrial > Deep subsurface >... | reverse complement strand
TTTTCTCAGATAAAAGTGATCCTTGGATTAATTCTGTAATATCTCTTAACTTATCTTCTGCAAATCGAGCTGGATCTCCTAAAACAGTTACAACTTCACGACGAAGCTGTGAAACTTCACGAACAGGAGCCGATAAAATTTTAGGTTCCTTAGAAGGTTTAGATTCAACAGGTCTTGCATTTACTAGTGATTTCACATAGGCTTCAAGAATCGAACTTGGCGTTGTCTCTAACCATTGTTTGCGATTACGATATCCTTCACGCTTACGTTCTTGTCTTAATAGTTCCAAGGGTACAGCTTGATATGTAATCTTATCCTTTGATCCTAATATTCTACGACAAATACCCTTAGTTCGAAATGTATTAAAATCAAGCCCTTGTAGTTCACATTCTGAAATTGTAGTGGCAGGATATTCAAAGTCTGCATCAGACCCAGGCATGATTGCAACGGTTCCATTCTGACCTGCTTGAGATAAAAGCATATGAACTACTAACTCTCCACCATCAATTTGATCCATCAACCATTTGCGAGAAGAGAGAGCAGGAAAATATGGTTCGTAATATTTCATCAAATTCTCAGAAGGTTTATCTCCACTAGGCTTAGGAAATTCAATCGCTTGAGGTTCAGCTTGAGGAGGAACTGGCTCTGCAGGCGGGAACCGAGATTTCCATGAGTCCCAAGGAATATCTGATAACTCAACATCATAGACTTTTAAATACTTCATACCTTCGCCATAAGGATCTTGTGTTACAGGAACAGCATGAGTGAGAATAGCATCTAATGAAGGAACAACTTCTGAAAGAGGAGCAGTTGTTTCAATCATAACTGCATCACTAGATTTCAAAAACTCGTGTTCTGGAAGAGGATTTGGAACTGGAACAGGTCGTTTATCTGCATAATATCCAACAAATCGTATTGTATCTGCTGTATTAGCCATTGGAACGGAAAGAATATCAAATCGTCCATCTTCATGTCTCTGTGTGCGTGGATAATAAAAGGTAGGCAAAGCACGAATAGGTTCTTTGCCTTCTGAGTTGACAAATTGAGTTGGAGAGTCAAAAGAATACACGACTCCATCAGTTTCAGTCTGATAGGGTCTTGGAAGAGCCGTCATCATAGATCGATAAAATTGAGGAAGACGCACTCTTTCTGCGCTATACAATGGATTCCATGATTGCTCATAGGAATATCTAGAAACATCTGCAGATGTATAGACTGGATGAATCCAACTGAATCGTTTTCCATATTCAGGTTCACGTAACGTATATGTATCTGTAGTTGGAACAATGTGTTCTTGATATAACTGTCTTAATCGATCTGATTCTTGTTTCAAAGTTTCCATCTGTTTCTTGGTAGTTCGTCCTTTTGGAATCATCTTTTCATATGCATCACCAACCTGTTCATCCAACGTGTAGAACCGAATTGTTTCAGGACGCTGAATGGTTTCATCATGTGAAAACTCATCTAATACTTCGAACTCAGTCAATTTAAATGTAAAAAGACCTCCTTCTTTGGTTGCTCGTTCATTTAAGGTTTCCTCTTCTAAATCAGCCCAACTTCCAATCCGTTGATCTACGGCTGGAAAGACATTTTTGTAAGGGTTATCCATTATACTGACTTAAGAATGCTTTCACAGAGAGCCACCGCTTCGGTCTTGAACTTTTCAATAACTTTCTCAGGCGCAATCTTGCTACTAAATCGAACAATCATCTTCGGAAGAAGTGGGTGAACAATACGATATGAAACGTAGTTGACCTTTTGATTGTAAATCAGAATCTGAGCCAGAGCACCAATCGTATGACCTTCCTCTTCTGTTTCAATTGAATACCAATCTCCCTCTTCACGTTGAATTGGATTCTCGCACCAAGTCTCAATCTTCTTTTTGAAAATTGTGGCTGCTTGTTTAAGTAAATCCTTTGCGGGAGTTATACCTATGCTTTCTAGTGTAAAGTCAAACCAATATGGACGTCCTTCATCATCGCGAGCATATGAACGCTGTATTTCATAGTTATCAAATACTTTTGCAAGCATAGCTCGTTCATTGTCATCATCTCCAGCAGCAGCAACATAGCTATCTTTGTCTAACTTAGCCAACTCTGGATCAATATGATTCTTGAATGTAGCTACACAAACTTGTGAACTACCTTTCATTTCAACAGCAAGAGACGCTTTTACATGAATTGATTCAGTTGGTTGAAGTCTCATAAAGTATAAGGGTTCATCGAGATCACGATCTTTGAGAATAATACCTGGACGTGGACCATCAATTGCAAAGTCATCAGTTGTAATCTCTACAGCTGCCTTGCGTGTTAGATCAGGTGTAGCAGGAGGAAGATATCTTAACTCAATCTTCGTGTCCCGAATCACAGCAGTCTCTTCAGGACGTACATTGATTGGCAACATTTCAACACGATGTTTGAGCATCTCGTGAATCATCTTGGTGGAGTTATCCAAAATTTGAACATCACGAATAACTACTGTAGGAATCTCAGACAACAGAATACGGCGAAGTCCGTTCACAAACGCTACAGGAACATTCTTAAACTCAGTCTCCAAGCGATAGCCATTATTAGAAAGTGTAAAGGACTCCATTGTGTCTACTCAACCTTTCGTTATACCTTATCCGTTTTTTTCATCTGAAACAGCAACGAGATGAATAACCAACCGATCCTCTTTTACAGTAGTCGATGTTCCCATTCGCAACAGATTATCCAGACGCTAAAGGGTCTCAAGAAAGAGAACCTTTGTCGTATGTTTTCAATTGATGGTAAACAGCGTTCTGAGCTACCCCCTTTTCTAAAGACTGTTCCTACCCTGTACAACCCAGAGACAAAGGACATTTATAGTGGCAAGGATATTTATGCTTATATTGCTAAGCCAGTAACTTCACGACGAGAAGTTCCTACTCAACAGCAGCCTCACGTTGCAGCCGCTCAACCTACAGGTTCTAAGCTGAGTGCCCAAGGTGGAAATGAGGGTATTCGTGAATGGTCATTTGCTGGGTCAGGATTCTCAGATGCCTATTCAGATTGGTCAGCACCTACTAACTTTGTATCCGATGAACTACACTATACATATATTGGAAATACTCAATATACACCTCCAGCTCCTGAACCTGAAACCAAACAGAGCTATGAAGGTGATAAGACGGGTCGTAATAATGATCTTGCTGCACGAATGGAACAAATGCAGAAGCAGCGTGATGCAGAGTTCGCAGGTCCAGTGCGTAAGTAAATTTACATAGTATTTAAATGTATAAACTAATGAAAATTAGAGGAATTATTCATATATGTCAAAAAGGAGACTGGAAAAGGTCTTTTGAAATACTTGTAAAAAGTCTTTATTTATCTGGTCTTTTAGAGGCAACTGAAAAAATTGATCTATGTGTTGTTTCAGATACAGAGATGGATACATCAGTTTTCCTTCCAAAATCAAGTTATCATTTTATGGGCTTATCTGAATTATATGAACGACCTTCCTTATTATATTTACGAAGTCTTGCAGAACAAGATACTGAAGATGTATATTATTGGTATCTTCATACTAAAGGACTTCGATGGTTTGGCAGTCAACGTGAAAAGAATGTTTTAGAGTGGATTCAAATTATGTTATACTGGAATATCAATTTATGGGAAAAGGCAGTTTCTTCTCTTCAACATGGATATGATACATATGGGACTAATTTAGTTGATAAAATAGATGATAAAGAAGTCGTAAAACATTATTCTGGAAACTTTTGGTGGTCAAAGTCTTCCTATTTGAAAACGCTTCCATCTGCAATTGAATCACATTATAACGATCCTGAGTTTTGGATTATGAAAATGACTCCTAATACATTCTGTCCATATGTGTCAAACTATAATCACTATAACTATTCTTATCCACTTGAACTTTATTCAGTAGATTGGGTTGAATCTATACTATCTGCATGGACTGGTCATAGAGTATTTGCAGAATGGCTTGTCTGGAATACATTTCCAGAAACGATTGTTGACTTAGGAGTGGACTATGGATATAGTACATTCGTATTTGCAAACGCACTCAAAGGAACTTCTGGAACTGTTTACGGCGTTGATTCATTTATGGGAGATTTTCATACAGGATTTCGTAATACATCTGAAATTGTTAAAAAGAATATTACAGATCATTCTGTAACAAATTTAGAACTTGTAGTTGGAGATTTTGAGATACTAGCAAATTCATGGAAAACTCCCATCGATATTCTACACATTGATGGACTTCATACATATGAAGCAGTAAAGAACGACTTTACAAAATGGTCTCCTTTTGTTAAAGAAAATGGTATCATATTGTTTCATGATATTGCTGTTCAATCATTTGGAGTTAAAGAATTATTTAGAGAAGTTACCGGAGGGTATAAGCTATTCTTTTTACACTATGGAGGTCTAGGTATTTTTACTCGTAACAAAGACCTTCGTGATAAAATCATGGATAGATTTAGCAATACTGTATATGACTTTGAAACTCGCGGAAATCTCGTCTAAACTTACACATTCCATCAAAGTATAAAGTAATGTCTAAGAAGATCTTTATGGACGCATTTTTCACTCAGTTTCATGATTTCATGACACAATTGATGACTGTATTTCCAGATGATAACGATTTTACGGTCTATGATGCAGGTGTATCACTTCTTAAAAATGTAAATCCTGGACTTGTCATTGTAGAATTCAATAAACATGTACTTCCATATGAAGAAATACTTAGATCTAAAAACTCAGACTTCTTTTTGAAACATACCTTTGACTCACTTGAGCCCGATAATACAATGGAACAGGTAATAAACAAACTCAAAGGTTATTGGGTTAGTTTATCAGAAGCAAATAAAGAATCGATTTGGAGATATATCATTCTATTAATGGACATTGTCAAGCGATGTTGAATCTTCAATTCCGTAAAGTCCTTTTGAATTCAATGATACTAACTCTGCTACGGCTGCTTCAGGATTTCCAAAGTTCTGAAACAAAATACGAATGGCTTCAGCAGGAGACCATTTATCATCTAACGATGGATCTTCTGGAATGTCTACATCCTTTTCATAGAATGCATCCACCATTTCTTTCAAAACTGTACGGCTACAATTCTTGAAATGAACAATCATATCGACACGACCTGGACGAATCAAGGCCTTGTCAATACGCTCAGGATAGTTGGAAGAGAAAGCAATAATACGACCATTGGCTTCCAAGGTTCCATCAAGTAGATTCAACAAGAATGATAAATCAAATGTATCTTTATCATCTTGTTTACGATCTCCAAACGGGTCTTCCTCTTTCTTCTTTTCTTCAACAACAGGCTTCTTCCATTCACGACGAAGAACTACATCACCCATTGCGTCAATGTCTTCAATTACATACAATCGTTCTGCAATTGGAATTGTATACTTCTCAGTATTGACACCATTAAATACATAAATTTCATCATTAAAAAAGAGATGTTGAAGTTGTTGTTTAGTTTTGACTTCAGAGAGTTGAATGTTTACAATATGTCTTCGTCCAGCATTTGCAATAGCCTTGATACTAGATGTCTTTCCAGTTCCAGGTGGACCATGAAACATGAATCCAAGAGTATAGGGAATACCTTTCTTTTCATACCAATCACGATGTTCCAAGAAAAACTTGACTCGATCCCGAACTTGTTTTCTTTGTTCAAAGAATACGTTTTCAAAAGTTCGTGTGGTCACAAACTTGGTTTTAGTATAGACCAAGTGAGTTGTTGGAAGAGGATTTTGAATTGAGCCTTTTGTTTTAGTCTGAACCATTTGATCAAAGTAATAACGATGAGCTCCTAGTTTATTTGCCATTCTGCGTTCATAGTCTGCGTTACAGTTGTCTACAAATGTCTGAAGATGTTGAACATCGTGTTCATAACAATACAACTTAAACTTGATAATTTCAGGAGCTCCATCTGTGACCTTAAGATCATTCAGTTCAAAGTAGACATCATTGTCTAGACAAACAGGCTCAAACTCATTAGGTAGATAATCGTGATTTGTCACCGCTAATAAGCTCTTCATTGCAGGAAGTGTTGTTACAAAGAAGACAACAGCATCCATACGTCCTGAAAACATAGTCCCAGTGGCAGGGCGATTCGCATTGGTTTGCGATTGAGTTCCTCGTTCACATGTAATTGAAGCTCTAGGAGTTCTCAAAGCAGAGTGTGGAACCTCTACAGAGTTACCAGGCTTGCGACGACTACAGCACATTGCTGAAGCCCAAGAAGACCAGGTAGGGAATGTTTTTACAGCTAGTTCAAATCCATTGAGAGCAAGCATGTTCATCAATGGATTTTTGGTGGATGGAAGTTGAAGCATCATTTGTGTCTTGAGCAATTCATTGAACTGCATCTTTTATACAATGCCATATGATGTAATGCACTTGTCTAACGTAGCACCCGTTTGATGAACGGGTTTTGTGCGTCTTAATCTAAGTTCTTTTGAGGCTTTGTCGACTGTTTCTTGAGATAAACTTACAAACTTCTTGACATCTCGAATAGGTCCTTGAACATTCATAGAAGGAACATGAAGACGAAGAGGTGGAAGTTGAACGGCAACCATGTCTTCACTATTAGCAACATATTCACGAAACTGTTCAATGTCTAGCGGTCCACCAAACATTCGAAGCATATGACGATGAGGAGCTGGAGTCAATATTTTGTTGGAATAGAGAGACCTATACAAGTCAGATAATAATGCATGACGACTCCATCGGCTTACATCTGAAAGAGCAATATCATTGTATAGATACGAAAGAGCACATTCAGGAGAACAGTAATTACCTTCACAAGTATACATATTCTCATACGCATCATAGCTTACGGGTAGAACACTTGCCTTCCATGGAAAAGGATGACAACACCACATACACGCTGAAGTAGCACTATATGTTGGTGTACGTGTTCGAGATAAAATGTCCTTCATAGTTTCTGTACTAAATCGCTCAGCAACACGTGAAGTTTCTACAGTAGACAGAATATCTGCGTAGTTGGTTGCAGTTTGTACGGGTTCAGACCAGTTAGTTTGAATCACATCTGCAAAGGTAGTCATCGTTCCTGCAGGAACAGGCACATTTTCTTCAGACGGAAGTCTTAGTGAAAAAATCACTGGGGCTTCAGGAAGATGTTTTCTTGGAGGCATTAGTTTCTTCAAGTTGTTTGAGTGAAAGTGTAAAATGGAACTTAAGTATTCAAAAGACTGGAACTCACCTCAAAAATGACAGACCTTTCAACAGCCTATCAACGTAAGACGCATCGTGAACATATTCTCTCCCTTCCAGACACATACATTGGCAGTATTGAAACTGCACGTGAAGAAGTATTCCTTCGTAATGAAGACACTTTCAAAGCAACTACAATTCAACTCAATCCTGGATTCTACAAGCTCATTGATGAGCTATTGGTCAACGCACATGATCATGCGATTCGTCTGCGACAAAAGAACTCTGAAAATCCAGTTAAATCCATTGACATTGACTGTAATGCAACGCTCTTCAGTATCAAGAATGATGGAGAACCTATTGATGTAGCAGAACACCCAGAACACAAGACTTGGATTCCACAGATGATCTTTGGTGAGCTGTTGACATCCACAAACTACGACAAGAACGAGAAGAAATTGGTTGGAGGTAAGAATGGATATGGAGTGAAGCTAGTGAACATCTTTGCAAATGAGATGGTTGTTACAGTAGTGGATCAGCCAAGGGGACTGAAGTATAAGCAGACATTCAAGAAAAATATGACGGAAGTAGAGAAGCCAATTGTGATACCAAACAAGGGCAAGTCAAGTGTTCAGGTAATTTGGACACCCGACTTCAAGCGATTTGGTATGGAAAGTATTGATGATGGAATGATGCGACTGATTGAGCGTCGTATATGGGATTTGGCGATGACCCTTGGAAAAGAAGTTAAGGTGACTTGGAATGGAACAGCAGTCAAGTGTAAGAACCTTACAGAGTATGCTAGGGCATTTGAATGTGATCCGGTACTCTACGAAACACCGAATGAACGCTGGCACATTGCGGTTGCTGATAGCCCTATGGACAAGTTCTTCAGCATGTCGTTTGTCAACGGCATCTGGACTTCTAAAGGCGGTACACATGTAGATGCAGTGACAAATCAAGTAGTTGGACACATCGTAGACTACCTAGAAACGAAGAAGAAAGTGAAAGTCAAGCCTAGTCTTGTTAAAGATCATCTTGGAATCTTCATCACAAGTATGATTGAGAACCCAAGCTTCACTTCACAAACTAAAGAGACACTCACAACCAAATCCAGTGCCTTTGGATCGAGTCCAAAACTCAGTGAAGAGTTCTTGAAGAAAGTCGTCTCCAAACTGGCTATTGTTCCAAAGCTCTTGGAAGCACAGTCTGCTAAGGATGCTAAAGACAATTCCAAGACGGATGGAAAGAAACAATCCAGAATTACAGGTATTCCAAAGCTAGATGATGCGATCAGTGCTGGAACTAAAGAGTCTGCTAAGTGCACACTAATTCTGACTGAAGGAGATTCAGCTAAGGCCATGGCACTCTCAGGTCTCAGTCAAGAACAACGCAAGTTCTTCGGTGTCTACCCACTCAAGGGTAAGGTGCTGAACGTCAAAGACACAAGTGATGCAAAGGTGGAACAAACCAAGGAGATTGCTGAACTCAAGAAGATTCTAGGTCTAACTTCAGGCAAGAAGTATACGGATGTTAAGGATCTACGCTACGGATCCATTATGATTATGACTGATCAGGATCTAGATGGTAGCCATATCCGAGGTCTGTTGATCAATCTGTTTCATGAACTCTGGCATGAACTTATTGCGATACCAGGGTTCATAACCTACATGGCAACTCCAATTGTCAAGGCAAACAAGGGTAAAGAGAATCGTATCTTCTACTCTCAATACGAATATGAACAGTGGAGAGAGGGTGAAGGTTCTAAGGGATGGAAGGTGAAGTACTACAAAGGATTAGGTACTTCTACACGAGACGAAGCCAAAGATTACTTCAGCAAGGTTAATGCAGTGCGATTTGACTATGATGATAAGTCTGATGAATCTATTGAACTCGCATTCAACAAACAAAGAGCGGATGACCGAAAGACATGGCTCAAAGGATATGATAGATCAACTTTGATTCCAACAGGAAATCGTCTTCCTTACAATGACTTTATTCACAAGGATTTGATCCACTTTAGTTATTACAACTTGGAACGTTCTATTCCAAATGTGATGGACGGACTCAAGACCTCGCAGCGTAAGATTCTCTATGCTGCCTTCAAGAGAAATCTTACACAAGAGATCCGTGTAGCCCAGTTCGCAGGATACGTTTCAGAGCATACAGGATATCACCATGGTGAAGCCTCATTGAATGAGACCATTATCGGTATGGCTCAAGACTTTATGGGTTCAAACAATATTCCATGGCTAGTTCCTCAAGGACAGTTTGGAACTCGCATTCAAGGTGGAAAAGATGCGGCATCTCCTCGTTACATTCACACCTATCTCCAGCCACGCATTCGAAAGATTGTATGTGAAGAAGACTTCCCGATTCTCAAGTATCGTGATGACGATGGTTTGCCAGTAGAGCCAGAATGGTATGCTCCAGTCTTACCGATGCTCTTGATCAATGGTGCTCGTGGTATCGGAACTGGATATTCAACCTACATTCCCCAGTGTAATCCTAAGGTGATCAAGGAAATGATTGTAGATCATCTGAAGAACAATACACCGCTTTCTACGAAGCCACTCACACCCTACTTTGAAGGATTCAAGGGTATCTATACTGAGGAAGGTGTTATGGGTGTCTTCAAGAAAGTGAAAGACGACTATGTTGTCACAGAGCTTCCACCAGGCACATGGACAGCAGACTATCGTGAGTGGCTAGAGAAGGAACTTGCAGAAGGAAGAATCAAGGACTTCACCGATACATCTACCGATCAACAGATTAACATCACGATCAAGGGGATTGATGAGAAAGTACTTGTGAAGTCTCTGATTGAGAAGATCAAGACAACGAATATGCACGCCTTCAATCACAAAGGCATCATCACTAAGTATGCAACATTGAATGAAATACTAGAGGAGTTTGTTATGGTTCGTCGCGGACTCTATGAAGATCGTCGTAGACATCAGCTCGGTGTCATTGCAGCCAAGTTACCGTATCATGAAAATGTAGTCCGATTCATCAAGGATCAAATTTCAGATAAGCCTAAGGTAGTACTGAAGAAGAAGTCACTCAAAGAGTGTGATGAGATCTTGAAACAGAACCAGTATGAATTGATCAATGACAGCTACGACTACATTCTAAGTCTTCCTGTATCAGCCTTTACTCTAGAGAAGATCAAGAAGCATGAGGATGACAGAATTAACTTGAAAGTTCAACAGGAGGATTTAGAGAAGACAACTTGGCGTGAGATGTGGCTTGCAGATTTAGAAGTAGTATAAATAAGAATGAGCAACTATCTTGACTTACTAGTTCAACAAGACCGAGCCGCACAAAATACATATTCTTTTGATCCACGCATTATGATGCAAACTACACGTGGATACAATAGTGTAGAACCTTTTTCAACTGGAGGACCAATAACGGCTCCTGAAGTATCGTATACAAATGAAGAAACAGGTTCACATTCAGATGCATCTATTGTTCAAGAATCGCCTAAGACAACTGTAGCAAAGAGATATGTAGTGATTGATACATCTCAAAGAGATTGGGTCAAGCAGCCAAATCCTTTTTCAAATTTAGTATTTACTTTTGGTGCTCAGAATTCTAACTTAAGTAATCCACCAGTCTATTCAAATAATCCATTTGTACCTACCTTTTCAGATGAGCAACAAGCATTAGAATCTTTTATACCAGGTATTCCAAATACACGTGGATGGACGTTATCAAATGTTTCCTATCCAGCCTATAATTCTAGTATTCCAAATGGTAATTTTATTGGATATGATACAGGGTATAATTTAACTCCATCTGGAGCAGGATTTGGAAGTGTATTTACACCTTGTAACGTATCTGCAATTCGTCTAGTTCGTGCAGTTATGCCTCAGCGTCAGTTTCTAGATCTACCTCTAATTCCAACTGGATCTAATGCAGCTTTATCAACTTCAATCTCAACATTACTTGCTAATACTACCTTCTCAACTTTTTCAACCTATCCCTATTTGATGATCTATTTGAATGAATACTTTGGACAGTATGTAGGAGGAAATGAACCCACACGTCGTTCATTCTCTGTTATGACACAGAAGCAACGTCAGCAACAGGTTTTCAACACATCTGTTGGTGTTCAGCAATTTGACTATGAACCGTGGGGAGAAGAAGCTCTTCGTCTTCAAAGTCCAATTACAAATTTACAAAGACTCCAAATTAGTATATCCGATCCAATTGGAAATATATTTATTCATAATGATAACCTTTCAATCTCACTTATGCAAACAGATTCTGATGGAATGTATATTAAGTGCTTTACACCTCAATTCCAGTACTTTAGTGGAAATGAAATACGTATTGGTGATCGTATAGTGTTCTATCCTCAAACAATTTCAAACATGTTGAAGTCAGCTTATCTTTCAGTTCAAAGTGTTGATAAAAGAGAATTTGTTAATGCACTTCTAACAGGAACATTTCCTGTATTGCAGTTACTAGATTATGTTTCAGATGCAGATGGTATTTTTCAACCTCGATCATCGTCTAATCAACCTCGTACAACCCCTTATATTTCATCGTATAACGGATTCATTATACCAAATTTTTTTACTGCAGGAGCCAATGGAAATGTATCACCTCTATATCCTGGATCGATTGATGCAGGAACCTACACAATTCTTGAACCGAACTCATTAGTGGGTTCAAATCTCGAGTTTATGAATGCATCTCTTCAGCCAGTGTATACACTTGAATTGGATATTCTTCAACCAGATACAGGTGCTATTGGTGGAAAGATTGTCTTATAACAAAGCAATGAGTTCCCCTCTTGTAGATTTAAGTGTTGAATCTCTGTCTGAGTTTTATACCCGTTCAGCAATTCCTAATGCTCCTAAGCATACAGGTCGCCTACCTCTTAGTGGCGATGAAGAAAAGTCCACATTACCTCCCTATACATTAACAGCTCAAGAACCATATGTTATTCCATCCCGTGTAGCTGAGAAGATGCAATATCGCCATGAGTCTACTCCTTTGAATACTGTATTCTTTAGTGAGGCAAACTTGGAAAATCTTCAGACAGAGATTGCAGCAGCTGTTCTAAGTATGAGTGGGCCTAAGCAGTATGTAATTGGTCGCCAGAGTGATGCAGACTTGAAAACTGTAATGCGATCCTATTACCTTCAGTATGCTCAGAATGATCCCGATCGAGTTTCCGAAGAACTTGAACTACTTAACAACCGGGTGATTGGATGGTGTGCAAACAACATTTTAGTAGAGATTGAAGCCTACAAGTATTACCGCAAAGATATTCAAGACTTTCCAGCACCCATCGAACGACCCACACAAGCCAATATCTATGGAACGCGGACAGGTGAGCTGAAGAGCTTCTTTTAAGTAAGTAATGTTGGTTCGCTTTCAGGATCGTATTTTTCTACAACAAGGACGATGGTATCTTTGGGATTCAGCAATTGGTCTATTTAGACCCATTGATGGATTTGCTTGGAATGGAACTTCATGGATCGTAGATGATCATAACTATCGAACGGATCCACTTGAAAAAACCTATGGATTTGGAACAGCAGAAACTCTTTCAAAGTGTATTGAACTCAGCAAGACCTATGAATCTCGCATTGAATCTGCACCCACAGCTTCGTATCTTGCGATTGGAAATCCTCAATGGTTTCGGGATCGTCCTGTGAACTTTACTCACTCAGCACCACGTGACGTAGCCTCTTGGAAACGAATGACTCAAGGACGAGCAAGAACCTGTAAGCGTCGTTCAACAAACAAGTTTACAAAACGCACTCTTTAAGAATAGAAGGATGCGTGTGAATATTATTGGAAACACAAACTCACTTGGATTAGCCCAGGATATTCATATCTTACATGGTATGGTTTTTAACACTTTGGGGAAGGGCACGGTCATCCGTCACGTTCCTCATTTTCATCCTCAATGTGAGGAAGCAGATATCAACTTCTTTGTTGAATCAATTAATCCAGCTCTCTTTCATTCAGCTGCCAAGAACATTTGGATTCCTCATCCTGAATGG
>Ga0247722_10001431_pt1 | contig 13208 bp, 10 predicted proteins | sample MSEWelMarce3H_FC_FD_189094 | JGI IMG/M metagenome (GOLD analysis project Ga0247722, IMG submission 189094) | Subsurface sediment microbial communities from gas well in West Virginia, United States - MSEEL Well Study Marcellus 3H_FC | ecosystem: Environmental > Terrestrial > Deep subsurface >... | reverse complement strand
CAAACTTCCATGTCTTCAATTGCGATCGCACCCAAATTTGCGGGTTCCTCACTAATCATGGAGCGTTGTCCTAATAATTCGCCTGGTTTTACTAATTTTACAATTTGTTCTTTTCCGTTATCGCTAAGCTTAGTTAGCTTACCAAAACCCTCTCGAACACAATAAATACCATTTGTTGCAGACCCTTCTTCAAAAATAGCTTCGCCTTTTTTTACAGAAAATGAAGTTTTGCAAGCAGCTAAAGACAAAAGTTCTTCTTTTGTTAGTGCTTTTAAGGAGCTAAATTGTCTTACTATACATTGTTCACAGTTGTGCATTAGTGATTGAATTTATAATCATGCAAATTTACTAAAAGTGATGATATATATCATATTTTTTTATACTTTTATACAAGAATTTTGCAAAAATAATTTCAAACTAATTTATGGGTACAAATAAATGTTTTCATTGTGGTTTACTTGTTTCAGAAAAAGAAGAAATTTTCTTTGATGATAAATCATTTTGCTGTAATGGTTGCAAAACAGTTTATGAAATTTTCTCTCAAAATGATTTGTCTTGTTATTATGATTTTCAAGCTACTCCGGGTGCTTCTCCTCTTGATATACAAGGGAAATACGATTTTTTAGATAATGAAGAAATTGCCCAAAAACTATTAGAATTTAACGAAAACAATACAGCAATTGCGTCCCTTTATATTCCACATATACATTGTAGTTCGTGTATTTGGATTTTGGAAAATTTAGAAAAATTAAACTCAGGAATTAGTACTTCACAAGTTAATTTTCCACAAAAAAAAGTTAGAATTACATTTAATTCTGAAAAAACATCGCTTAAGGAAATTGTATATTTATTGAGTTCCATTGGTTATGAACCTTATATTAGTTTAGAAAATTTTGAAGAAGGAAAGAAAAAAATAGATCGAAGTTTGATTTATAAAATAGGGGTTGCTTTTTTCTGTTTTGGAAATATTATGTTGCTCTCTTTCCCTGAATATTTTGAAGTTGATGAATTCTGGATCAATCAATATCGGGATTTCTTTAGATGGTTGATTTTTGCACTTTCTTTGCCTGCATTTTTCTATTCGGCATCAGGATATTATGTTTCAGCATGGAAAAGCATCACTTCTAAAATGTTAAATATTGATATCCCAATTGCACTTGGTATTGTCGTAATGTTTATTAGAAGTACAGTTGATATTATTTTTGGATACGGTCAAGGTTTTTTTGATAGCATGACGGGATTGATCTTTTTTATGTTATTAGGAAAGCTATTTCAACAAAAAACCTATAATTTTTTATCTTTTGAAAGAGATTATAAATCGTATTTTCCTATAGCTGTAACTAAAATTTCATCAAATGGTTTGGAGGAATCGGTTCAAGTTTATGATGTTATTAAAGGAGATCGTTTAGTTATTCGAAATCAAGAATTAATTCCTGTTGATGGAATATTAATTTCGGAAAAAGCAGCTATTGATTATAGTTTTGTAACCGGAGAAGCAGTTGCCATTGAAAAAAAATCAGGCGATAAAATTTTTGCAGGTGGCAAACAAATTGGAAAAGTAATTGAAATGGAAGTGCTTTTTTCAGTTTCTCAAAGTTATTTAACCCAACTTTGGAGCAATGCTGTTTTTCAAAAAAGAGTGGAACAATACCATAAAACCATTACCGATAAAATTAGCAATTATTTCACGCCTGCTTTATTACTTTTGGCGGTTTTTTCTTTTATATATTGGGTTTTTTATGATGTTTCAACGGCTTTCAATGTTTTCACTGCTATTCTGATTGTGGCTTGCCCTTGTGCTTTGGCTTTAACGGCTCCTTTTACTCTTGGAAATGTATTACGAATTTTGGGAAATCGGAAATTATACCTTAAAAATGCCTTGGTTGTAGAACAATTAGCGAAAGTGGATACTGTAGTTTTTGATAAAACAGGAACCATTACAACCAATAAAAAAACAGCGATATCGTATGAAGGAACAACCCTAAATTCTGCTGAAATTCAACTACTTAAAAATGTTTTAAGAGGTTCAAATCACCCATTAAGCAGAAGATTATATGATTTTCTACCCAATCAAGAAAGGCTCGAAGTTACTGCTTTTGAAGAAATTATTGGAAAAGGAATTTTTGCAACTTGTAATGGTATTTCGGTTAAATTAGGTTCTTCGCAATATCTCAAACATCTTAGTGAAAATACGCATAAAAAAACAAAGGTACATATTGAAATTGCAGGGGTTTATAAAGGAAGTTATATTTTTAACAACCAATACCGCCCCGAAGTGGAATCGCTTTTTGAAAAGTTAAATAAAAAATACAAACTAATTATTTTATCAGGCGATAATGAAGGCGAAAAAGCAATTTTAGAGAAAATGCTTCCAAAGGAAACCCAACTTGTTTTTAATCAAAAACCAGAAGAAAAATTAAATTTTATTGAACAATTACAGCAAAAAGGACATAATGTAATGATGATTGGAGATGGTTTGAACGATGCCGGTGCCTTAGCGCAAAGCAATGTGGGTATTTCAATTTCAGAAAATGTAAATGTTTTCTCGCCTGCTTGCGATGGAATTTTAGATGCTTCGCAATTTGGTAAAATTTATTTCTTTTTGAATTATGCCAAAAATGCCATGCTAACCATCTATTTAAGTTTTGCTTTGTCCTTGATTTACAATATAATAGGGCTTTCTTATGCCGTAACAGGAAAATTAGATCCCATTATTGCAGCAATAATTATGCCTTTGAGTACAGTTACAATTGTGAGTTTTGTAACAATTATGACAAATCTTTTTGCAAAGAAGCAATATCTTTAACAAAAATTTTAGAAATGATAAATGTCATGTTTTATTAAATGCCTTGTTCTTAATTTTGTTACATAAAATAAAAAAAATGAGTGTGATTTATTTATTGATAACCGTGAGTATATGTGTAGCAGTTATCTTCTTGATTGCCTTTATAAAAGCAGTGAAAAGTGGCCAATATGATGATGATTATACGCCTTCCGTACGCATGCTCTTTGATGATGAAATAATAAAAGAAAAACCGAATAAACTAGTAGAATCAGATAAACAAAAATTAATTTAAATTATGGAAAAAGAACAATTTTATTACGACAACAAAATTGTAAGGAATTTCATTTACGCCACAATTCTGTTTGGGGTAATTGGAATGTTAGTGGGGCTTCTGGTGGCCTTCTTATATTTATTTCCCAACATGACCGATGGTATTCCATGGTTAAGTTACGGAAGACTTCGCCCTTTGCACACCAATGCGGTTATTTTTGCATTCGTGGGTAATGGCGTTTTTGCAGGGGTATATTATTCCCTGCAACGCTTATTAAAAGCTAGAATGTTTAGCGATTTTTTAAGTAAATTCAACTTTTGGGGTTGGCAATTAATCATCTTAGGTGCTGCCATTACGCTTCCAATGGGTTATACCTCTTCTAAAGAATATGCGGAGTTGGAATGGCCTTTTGATATTGCAATTGCTTTAGTTTGGGTTGCTTTCGGTGTAAACATGATTGGTACAATAATAAAAAGAAGGGAACGTCACATTTATGTAGCCATTTGGTTTTATTTGGCTACTTTTATTGCCATTGCTTTGTTACACATTTTCAATAACTTAGAAATTCCTGTTTCTTGGACTTCTATGAAATCGTATTCGGTTTATGCTGGTGTGCAAGATGCTTTAGTACAATGGTGGTATGGTCATAATGCAGTAGCTTTTTTCCTAACAACACCAATTTTAGGGTTGATGTATTATTATGTGCCAAAAGCAGCAAACCGTCCTGTATATTCGTATAGACTCTCAATTATTCACTTTTGGTCTTTGATTTTTATCTACATTTGGGCGGGACCGCACCACCTTTTATATTCTTCTTTACCCGATTGGGCTCAAAATTTAGGAGTTGTATTTTCTGTGATGCTTATTGCTCCTTCTTGGGGTGGTATGATTAACGGATTATTAACTTTAAGAGGGGTTTGGGATAAAGTACGTGAAGATTCAGTACTTAAATTCTATGTAGTTGCCTTAACGGGTTATGGAATGTCCACTTTTGAAGGACCAATGCTTTCTCTTAAAAATGTAAATGCAATTGCTCACTTCACGGATTGGATTGTAGCTCACGTTCACGTTGGAACTTTGGCTTGGAATGGATTCATGTGTTTTGGTATGATTTACTGGTTGATGCCGCGTTTAACAAAAACAAAATTATTCTCCGAAAAATTAGCCAATTTTCACTTTTGGATTGGTACTTTAGGGGTAGTTTTATATACGCTTCCAATGTATGTAGCTGGGTTCACACAGGCTTCTATGTGGAAGCAATTTAATCCTGATGGCTCTTTGGTTTATGGAAATTTCCTAGAAACAGTAACCCAAATTATGCCAATGTATATGCTGAGAGCAGTTGGTGGTACTTTATATTTCATTGGTATTTTAGTTTTGGTTTACAATATCATCAGAACGGTGATGCAAGGCCAAGCCGTTGAAAATGAATTGGTGGAATATGCACCGCTTTCAAAAATTAGTTCGGGTCAAATGAAAGGCGAGAAATGGCATTCTTGGTTGGAAAGAAAACCAGTTCAATTTACGCTTTTAACTACGGTTGCTGTGGCAATTGGGGGTATTATTCAAATTGTTCCTATGCTTGTGGTGGATTCCAATATCCCAACCATTTCAAGTGTGAAACCTTATACGCCTTTGGAATTACAAGGAAGAGACATTTATATTAGAGAAGGCTGTAATAACTGCCACTCGCAAATGATTCGTCCATTCCGATCAGAAGTAAAAAGATATGGAGAATACTCAAAATCAGGAGAATATGTATATGATCATCCGTTTTTATGGGGGTCAAAAAGAACGGGTCCAGATTTAATGCGTGTGGGTGGAAAATACAACGATAACTGGCACTTTAACCACATGTGGAGCCCGCAACGTATGGATGAAAAGTCTGTCATGCCTGCTTATAAATGGTTGTTTGATAACAAGGCAATGGATCATTCTTTAATCGAGGAAAAATTGGAAGTTATGGTTTCATTAGGCGTGCCATATACACCAGAAGATATTGCTAATGCTCGAAAAAGTATTGAAGTGCAATCGGCTAAAATCGAAAAAAGTCTTTACAATGATCCCGATTTTGTGAAATCTTATGAAGCTAGCAAGAAAAAAGCAGCTGCAAATGGAGAAACTTTTGTGCCAATGAAAGACCGTGAAATCGTTTCTTTAATTGCCTATTTGCAACGTTTGGGAACTGATATTAAAATCAAAAAAACAGAGTAATGCTTAAATTTATTAAACATAATTTAGAAACTATAGATGGAGTGAGTCTTTATCCTATTATTTCATTATCCATTTTCTTTGTAGTTTTTGTTTCCTATACCGTTTGGGCAATGACTTATAGTAAGGATAAAATCAAAGAATTAAGCGATTTACCTTTTAAAGAAGAAAAATAAAAAAAACTGCAATTTCCTTCCTAATAGAATAGGAGGGAAGTTGCCAATAAATAATAATAACTAGTATCTAAAAAAGGCAATTTTTATTGATTTTTTATCAAAAAAAACTTTTATGGATAAACCTAAATTGTAAACAAATGAAAAAATTATGTCCTGCATACGTAAGAGTTCCTCTGTTTTTTGCAATAGTTTTTGCAGCATTGGAATACTTTATTGATTCTGGAGCAAAACCCGCTTTTATCAAATTCCCAATGGTAGCCTTGTTTTTAGGCGTATTCTTATTTTTGCTAATTGCTATTGAAATTGTAGTTAGTGCAGTAGATAAAATCACGTATCAATTATTAACTGATGAGCAAAAAGCAGCAGCAGCAGCCGAAGAAGCACTACCTTTTACAGAAACGCAATTCTATAAAAATATTGTAAATAAATTAACCCGTTCCACTGCGGTTGAACAAGAAAAAGATGTCCTTTTAGACCATGATTATGATGGTATTAAAGAATTAGACAACGTTTTGCCGCCGTGGTGGGTAGGCTTGTTTTATGTATGTATTATTTTCGGTGTCATTTATTTTGTACGTTTTGAAGTCTATGGTGACTATAGCCAAGAAGAGGAATTTCTTGCGGATATGAAAAAAGAAGATGAAAAAGTTGCCGAATACTTGAAAACAGCTCCTGATCAAATGAATGTAGATAAAGTTACATTACTAACAGATGCTCCTGCTCTTGCTGAGGGTAAAAAAATATTTGAAAGCAATTGTGTAGCTTGTCACAGAGCCGATGCCGGTGGAGCAATTGGACCAAATTTAACCGATGAAAATTGGATTTTGGGCGGTGGAATCAAAAAAGTGTTCACAACAATTACTGAAGGTGGCCGCTCTGGAAAAGGAATGGTGGCTTGGAAAGAATCTTTAAAACCTACCGAAATTCAAAAAGTAGCTAGTTATGTGTTGTCTTTACAAGGTTCAAACCCTAAAGAACCAAAACCAACCGAACCGGAAGCAAAACCATGGAAAGAAGAAGGTGCTGCAACAACTCCCGAAGTAAAAACGGATTCAACTAAAACAGTAACTCCTGTTCCAGCAAAATAATTTTGAAAAGGTTTTGGGACTTCTCAAAACCTTTTTTAATAGAAATTCAACTTAAATCATGGCACATCAACCTAATATTCCAGACGAAAGTTTCAGAGATTCCATCGGTACCATCACCGAAGACGGAAAAAGAAATTATATCTTCCCTAAAAAACCTTCAGGACGCTTTTATGAGAAACGAAAAATTTTAAGTTACTTCTTATTGGTCTTTCTTATTTCAGCTCCTTTCGTAAAAATAAACGGAAACCAATTCTTGATGTTCAATGTCTTAGAAAGGCGTTTCAATATTTTTAGTTTCCCCTTTTGGCCACAAGATTTTCACATTTTTGTAATGTCAATGATTGTAGGTGTGGTGGGTTTAACGCTTTTCACGGTTGCTTTTGGTAGAATTTTCTGCGGATGGTTCTGCCCACAAACCATCTTTATGGAAATGGTTTTCAGACGTATCGAATATTGGATTGATGGCGATAGAGGTGCGCAATTAAGGTTATCAAAACAAGAATGGAATGCCGAAAAAATTAGAAAAAGAATGTTGAAATGGAGTATTTTCTTCATTATTTCTTTTTTTATCGCTAATGTGTTTTTAGCCTACCTGATTAGTAGTGATGAATTGTTTAAATTAATCACCGAAGGGCCCGCAAAAAACTTGCAAACGCTGTTGCCGCTACTAATTTTTACTGGTATTTTCTATTTTGTGTTCTCTTGGTTTCGCGAACAAGTGTGTATTATTGCTTGTCCTTATGGACGGATGCAAGGGGTTCTACTCGACAATAAATCCATCAATGTGGCCTACGATCATAAAAGAGGCGAAGGCGAAAACGGCAGAAAAAAATGGAGAAACGACGAAGACAGAGCGGCGCAAGGTTATGGCGATTGTATCGATTGTAAGCAATGTGTTGTGGTTTGCCCAACGGGTATCGACATCAGAAACGGAACCCAATTGGAATGTGTGAACTGCACCGCCTGCATCGATGAATGTGATTCTATAATGGATAAAGTAGGGCTTCCAAAAGGTCTAATTCGCTATGCCAGTGAAGATGAAATTAACAACGGTGTGCCATTCAAACTAACCACTAGAATGAAAGGTTATATTGCAGTCTTAACTATTCTTATTGGCGTTTTCATCGGGATGTTATTCCTTAGAAACGATGTTGAAGCTACTGTTTTGAGAATGTCGGGACAACTTTTTGAACACAAAGGCGAAAATATTAGCAACGTCTTTACCTATAAAATCATCAATAAAACCGTAAACGATTTTAATAAAGTACATTTCAAACTCAAAAATAAAAAAGGAAGCATCAAAGTGGTCGGAACCGATTATTTTGTCGTAAAAAAACAAGGTATTTCACAAGGCACGTTCTTTGTTGAAATTAACGAGGCACTTCTTGATGGCGACAATATGGAAATCGAAATCGAAGTCTATAATGATGACCAACTCCTTGAAACAGCAACCACTAATTTTATGGGACCTAGAACTTTTTAACTCTTTTGTTTGCCAAAGTGGTGTTTTTAGCACTAACTTTGGCAAACTATTTCACTACGAATAAAGTAATTTTTTTAAAAATAATACTTATGAAAATCAATTGGGGAACAGGCGTTGTTATCGCTTTCGGATTGTTTATGTTGTTCATATTATCCTTTGTTTATAAAGTTCAATCAAACAAAAAGTATGATAATGAACTAGTTACAGATGAATATTATAAAAAAGAAGCAACTGTTCAAGACGACATTAACAAAAAACAAAATGCAAACGATTTGCAAACAAAGGTTATAATTTCTAAATCAGAAAAAGGACTTCAAATTGAATTCCCTGAAAATTTCGATCCAAAACAGCTTACAGGAAAAGTCTATTTTTATCGCCCATCAAACCAAAAACTCGATTTTGAACTCGATTTAACCCTTTCTTCAAACATCTTCGCCTTTCCAAAAGAAAAAATCGCAGCAGGAATTTGGGATGTTTCCGTAGATTGGACCTATCAAAACAAAAAATACCTAAACAAAGAAACCCTTTATTTCTAAATCAATTAATTCGTTTTTGTATGCTATTTTCAGCTTTCATTTTTGGATTTGTCAGTAGCTTTCACTGCATCGGAATGTGCGGCCCAATAGCTTTAATGCTCCCTGTTGATCATCAAAATCCATTCAAAAAAGCTATGCAAATCAGTATTTATCATATAGGTAAATTACTGGCATACATGGCTTTAGGACTTGTTTTTGGACTTCTTGGGCGTGGATTTTATCTTGCAGGAATGCAGCAGCAACTCTCTATTTTGGTAGGAATTTTAATTATTGTAGTAGCAATACTACCCGAAAAAACGTTTGCAAAATATAATTTTTCAAAACCTATTTACAAAATAATCGCAAAAGTAAAAACAAGTTTAGGACAACAATTCAAAAATAAAAGCTATAAATCCTTGTTTTTCATCGGGTTGCTCAACGGATTTTTGCCTTGCGGCATGGTGTATATGGCAGTTTTCGGAGCCATCGCAATGCCAAATTTACCCCTCAGCTTGATTTATATGTTGCTCTTCGGACTCGGAACCATGCCATTACTCACCGCTGTCATTTATTTCTCAAAATCGCTGAGTTTCAACTTCCGAAACAACATCCAAAAAGCAATACCTTTTATTGCTATATTTATCGGTATGTTGTTTATTATTAGAGGTTTAGGCTTAAATATTCCCTATATTTCTCCCAGCAATTCAAGTTTATTTGTACAACAAGAAGCCCAATGTCACTAAATTAAAATTACAGCAATTAGATTTATAAAATTAAATTAATAAATAAATTCTTAAATATTTTAATTTTTTAAGCTTTTTTGAACCGAATCAGAAGGCATTTTTGGAATCCATGTTCCCGCTGTCCGCTATATCTTTTTTATGGTTCATTTTTTCAGTTGAGGTTTTGATTATCAATGTTTTACAATAAACCTTCAACCATAAAAAAGGATACCGCTCCCATCGGGGGTAGTTAGTGATGTTTGGGCATTTTTGCGACTGCGTTTCAGTTCATTAATTTTGAAGTAGCGTTATTGATTCAAGTTTTAGAGCCTTTCCAGATTCATCTAGATTTCAAATTTCAACTATTTGCCTTTCAACTATTTGCCTTTCGACTTTCGACTTTCGACTTTCGACTTTTGCCTTTCGACTTTTGCCTTTCGCCTTTCGCCTTTCGACTTTCGCCTTTCGCCTTTCGCCTTTCGCCTTTTGCCTTTCGCCTTTCGCCTTTCGACTTTCGACTTTCGACTTTCGACTTTTGACTTTTGACTTTTGACTTTCGCCTTTCGACTTTCGACTTTTATAAATGAACTGAAAAACAAATCCAAAAATGCCGAAAAATCCCATCTACTCCCGACAGGAACGGCATCCTTTTTGGTTATTAGTAGTTGTTTCCTTTTTTTTTTGTGTTTAGAACAGTAATTCAACTGAAAATCGTAACCAAAAAGATAAAGTGGATGGCGGGAATAGGGATAGCAAGAAAGCCTAAGCCATTCGGTTCAAATAAAATTAAAGATCAAAACATTTTTTTTATTATATATAGGTGCTACATTCCTATTTTAGGTTTTTATTGGCGGGTGCTACTATTAATAAAACTTATAGTACTATCAATAAAATCATTGAAAAATGTAACAATCAATAAAAAAAATGCAGTAAATTTGAAAAATAAATAATAATACAACTTATGAAAAAAATTTTAATCACAACAAGTTTCTTGGTTGCTACATTAGGAATGGCACAAGAAACGGCGACTTGCCCAATAACTGGTAAGAAAGCACCTGTATCAAAAGATGGAGCAGTAGCTCATGGCGACATGAAAGCTCCTTCACAGTCAGGAAGTAGTCAAACAAATGAAAACAAAGATTGGTGGCCTAACCAATTGAATTTAGATGTATTGCGTCAGAATTCAGCTAAATCCAATCCTATGGGTGCTTCATTTGACTATGCCAAAGAATTTAAATCGTTAGATTATGAAGGTTTAAAGAAAGATTTGCGAGCATTAATGACGCAATCGAATGAATTTTGGCCTGCGGATTTTGGTAATTATGGGCCATTATTTATCCGTATGGCATGGCACAGTGCAGGAACTTATAGAACAGGAGATGGAAGAGGAGGCTCAAGAGCTGGACAACAACGTTTTGCACCTTTGAATAGCTGGCCGGACAATGCAAATTTAGACAAAGCACGTCGTTTGTTATGGCCAATTAAACAAAAATATGGCAATAAAATTTCGTGGGCGGATTTAATGATTTTGACAGGAAACGTAGCCTTGGAATCGATGGGATTTGAAACATTTGGATTTGCAGGCGGTAGAGAAGACGTGTGGGAACCAGAAAGCAATGTGTATTGGGGTTCTGAGAAAAAATGGTTGGATATGGCAAGAAGTCAAGAAGGGAAATTAGAAAATCCACTTGCTGCAACACAAATGGGACTAATTTATGTGAACCCAGAAGGACCTGCAGGAAATCCAGACCCACTATTAGCAGCAAAAGATATTCGTGAAACTTTCGGACGTATGGGAATGAATGATGAGGAGACAACGGCATTGAATGCGGGCGGACACACATTTGGGAAAACCCACGGTAAAGGGCCAGCAAGCCATGTAGGACCAGACCCAGAAGCAGCAGGAATTGAGGAGCAAGGTTTGGGATGGAAAAGTAGCTATAAATCAGGTAAAGGTACCGATGCAATCACATCAGGTTTAGAAGTAACTTGGACAGCAAAACCTACAGAATGGAATTTTGGTTTCTTTAAAATTTTATACGATTATGAGTGGGAATTAACTAAAAGTCCAGCAGGTGCTCATCAATGGGTTGCAAAAACAACAGACGAAATTATTCCAGATGCATTTGAGAAAGGTAAAAAACACAAACCAACAATGTTAACAACGGATTTATCATTCCGTTTTGATCCAGAATATGCAAAAATTTCAAAACGATTTTATGATAATCCAAAAGAATTTCAACTTGCATTTGCAAAGGCTTGGTTTAAATTAACACACCGTGATATGGGACCAAGTTCTACATATTTAGGGCCTGAACAACCAAAAGAAGCATTGATTTGGCAAGACCCAATTCCAGCTCTTAACCACGAATTGGCAAATGAAAAAGACATCAAGAATTTGAAGTCAAAAATTGCAGCTTCAGGGTTATCAATTAGTGAAATGGTAGGTACAGCTTGGGCTTCAGCATCGACTTTTAGAGGATCAGACAGAAGAGGAGGAGCAAACGGAGCAAGAATTTTATTGGCACCACAAAGAAATTGGGAAGTAAACAATCCAAAACAATTGAACAAAGTTGTTGCTGCATTAGAAAAAATTCAAAAAGAATTTAACGCTGCTGGAAAAACGAAAAAAGTTTCAATGGCTGATTTAATTGTATTGGCAGGAAACGTAGGAGTGGAGCAAGCTGCTAAAAATGCAGGTTTCAATGTAGAAGTACCATTTAAAGGAGGAAGAATGGATGCGACTCAAGAACAAACAGACGTTGATGGTATGGCGGTTTTAGAGCCACAAGCGGATGGATTTAGAAATTATTCAAAAACGCAATATACAGTTCCAACAGAAGCATTGTTAGTAGATAAAGCACAACTTTTGACATTAACTGCTCCAGAAATGACTGTTTTGGTTGGAGGAATGCGTGCATTAAATGCGAATTTTGACAATTCTAAACATGGTATTTTCTCGGATCAAAAAGATAAATTAACAAATGATTTCTTTGTTAAGTTATTGGAAATGAATACAACATGGAAAGCAACTTCAACAAACAAAGAAGTTTTTGAAGGTAGAGATAGCAAAACAAATACGCCTAAATGGACTGCAACACGAGTGGATTTAATTTTTGGTTCAAATTCGGAATTGCGTGCTTTAGCAGAAGTTTATGCAAGTGCTGACAACAAAGAGAAATTCGTAAAAGATTTCGTAGCAGCATGGAATAAAGTGATGCATTTAGACCGTTTTGATTTGAAAAAATAGTTTTGATTTGATTTTTAAATTAGGCTATCCGAAAATTGTTTTAAGTAATTCTACTATTATTTAGTAGATTTGAAAACTGATTTTTGGATAGCCTTTTTTTTATAAGTGTTTATGAAATTCCGATTTGTGGCAACAATTACGAGATAACTTTTTTGACAATTTCTTTTAATTCGCTAAGCATCATTGCTGTAGCTCCCCAAATGACGTGGTTTTCAAAAACAAAAGCAGGCACATCAATGGCGTCGGCATAAGAAGTTTTCATTTGGACTTTTTTAATAATTGAATCGTCTAACAACTCCGAAACAGGAAATTCGATAATTGTATCAACCTCTCTAGCATCTGGGATAAAAGAAGGGGTTTCCGTGCAATATCCCAAAAATGGAACTACCATTAAATGACTTGGAGGAATATAAATTTCGCTAAGTTGTTTTACGAGATTGATTTTGTTTTTCTCAATTCCAATTTCTTCAAAAGTTTCACGAATTGCTGTTTCTTGAAGGCAAGTATCAGTATCCTCCATTTTTCCGCCAGGCAAACAAATTTGTCCAGAATGCGTACCTTGATAAGGTTTTCTTGCAATTAAGACCAAATGTGTAATATTATTTTTGGGATAAAACAACATTACAACTGCGGCTTTTCGGGGATTACTAGCCAGATATTCAACGGATTGAAAATCAGAAATACGTTCTAATGGTGCTAGTTTATAA
>Ga0247722_10001430_pt1 | contig 13211 bp, 13 predicted proteins | sample MSEWelMarce3H_FC_FD_189094 | JGI IMG/M metagenome (GOLD analysis project Ga0247722, IMG submission 189094) | Subsurface sediment microbial communities from gas well in West Virginia, United States - MSEEL Well Study Marcellus 3H_FC | ecosystem: Environmental > Terrestrial > Deep subsurface >... | reverse complement strand
AATCCAAATACTAATTTCTCCCCCAAAATAGTGGAAGTTACACTTTCAGATATTGGTTTTCTTGATAATGAAACGATTTCGGTCATTGTTTCGATTGATTCTTCTTTATCTGATGGATTGACGTCCCGTAATATGGGTTGTGTAGTATAGTCTCTCTCGCCGCTGCTGCTTTTGCCGGGCGCTTCTTCGCGCAGGGGCGGCGCTACCGGCGCTACCGGCGCTACCGGCGCTACCGGCGCTACTGCGGCACCTACTGCGACCGCTCCCGTAGATTTCGTTTCACCTTGACATAATTGGATGATTTGTTCATAAGGTATATCAGTCGTTGATGGATCCTGATACACACGTATAATCGAGTCGATATAAATATGTAAAGAGGTCAAAAAGAGAATATTATTGATATTGGATATTTCGATTGTGATTATATTATTGAATTGCCCCTTCGTTATTTTGGTTAGAAACCCGGGGTTATTCTTGATGCGGATACTTCCACCTCGGTAACGCGACATTTGCTGTGTTTGTATCGATGAAAGAAGTGTCACTATTTTCGTCCGGGCGTCTTCTTCCGACATCATATAATTGTCTCGAAGACCGTCGATAATCTCTCGGTCGGTGTGTCGCTTATTCATCATTTCTATGATATAGGCTTCTTGACTCGTCATGTCATTATAGTTGCTTACACGCTTGTATCTTAGAACGATTCCTTTATTCAAACTCCCTTCGATTTCATTAAACGCACTGGATATACACTTGATCATTGATTTTATTTCAATATTCCGTTTAATAGGCAACTGGGCGTAATATTCTACATTGATAAGGTCAATATTATCATGGGTGAATTTGGTGAATAAGTTCATTTGAAATCCGCTTTGCTCTATGTATTCTTTCACAACTCGCATCACCGGATTTACGGTGGCTCTAATAATATCTTCCATTTCCTCCGTAGTAAATGAGAATTTCACGAATAGTTTGACATAGACCGACCCATCTGCATCAAACTCGCAAATAATCGGGATGGGTAAATGTGTGGCTTTATGGTCGGGAATAGATGGATTCGAATATGTATACTGGATAAGTATTGATACCCCCTTTTTACGCGCGGTTGTCTTGATAAGACGGAAAATATCGCCTTTCGGTAAATATGGGATTTTACGCCCGCTTTTACTTACACCCGAAATATATAACTTGTAGATATTATCCATTTTCTTGCCCGGATTGTACTTAATAAATGGGATGTATTCCGAACAATGGATAAGTTTGAATATCGCGTCTAACGAGAGATTGTATTTCGCACTCTGGTGAATATGAAACTCGACACCTCGGATACCATTATCCGAATACGCATGTTCGCGGGTTCTCTTCTCGTAAATATCGTATAATAACTTGATGTTTGCCGTCTGGCGCATAAATCTCTCGTTCAATATCTTTTTATCGGATTCTACCAGTTTTAATCGATGAAGTAATAATGTATTATGGGAATGGATTGTCGAGAGATCCATCTCGCCGGATGCTTCGGCCGACCCTAACTCGAGAGATAGACGTTTTGTATCGTCGCGATATACTGCTAAATATGGGAAATATAACTGGACGATATAGTTCTCGGTGATGAGACGAAGCAATTGCGCCGGGGCGGCGGATGCGGATGCGCCGGCGGCGGCGGCGCCAATCGGTGGAAGGGTGACCGGGATGCCAAGTTCTGCCAATGTAGACGGGTCTTCGAGAGATTTGGCGTACTGTAGTACATCCCCCGCAGATACTAGATAAATTGTATTATGTAAAAACACCCCGATGTCAATAAGAACCGTCTTATTTGTCGTATTGATGATTTCCCCGGCGTGAACCTCTAAAAATGGGTCTGTATATATCGCATCAAACGGGTTTATCGCATATGGGTACCCGTCGGAAACGGCGCTTAACTCTTGCCCTAATACGACATTTATAAACCGTGGTTTTCCTTCTAACTTAAGATTCAATATATTCGTATAACTATAATTTCCGTCGGATTCGGATGGCGCGCCTAATTTCGTGAAATCGGGCGCTTCTTCGGTTAGGGCGTCCGCGCCGCCGCCGCCGCCACCGCCGCCGTAATTTACGGATTCTCTCGGATGATTGTCTATATTCAGCAGAAAGTTCTGGATACGCACAGGTGTTATTTCTAGTTTCCCATTGGATGTTATTTGGTCATAGCATAACTGACTCGTGATTGTTTTGGCTTGTTTACAGAATAAATACAATTCGGCGTATGATAGTCCGACCTTCTCTCGCGTCAAATATAGGAACTTCTTTTTGATCGTCTCGATGGAGTCATCGGGGTAGATTCTCTCGGGGAGGAAGACAACCTTGATTTCGTTATGGGTAATCGACTGGAGTTCGTATTCACTAAATATAGATTTGAAGAATGGGTTTTCACGCTCTTGGATGAATAAATCGTTGATATTTACGACACCACCTTCGTCGCTAAGAAATTCGACATTTCCGTAAAATACGTATAAGATGTTGTATTCTTCAGTAAGGACAGATACGGATCTAGCGCTGCCTCCGCCGGCGGAGACGCTTTCTTCGCCTCCGGACTGGCGTTCTTTTAGACCGGCCGGCGATCGAATATGACAGATCTTATAAATTGGGACCGACCTTTCCATTATTGTCTATTATATGAATAGAATATTAAATCATTTATGCGTTATTCGTATACGAACGTAACGAATGCAATGAATATATAATAAACAGTTTTTGTGTATATTATAAATCGGAACGATATAAAGATGACCCGCGCCACCGAATTCAAAATGATTGTTGCGCTTTGTCGTGGTGGGGGTATCGGATTTGAAGGACAACTTCCGTGGCCTAAACTCGCACGTGACCTCCGGTTTTTCGCGGAAATGACGTCATCATCGGTGTTTCCTTATAATAGCGCGGTGGTTATGGGACGTCGGACATGGGATAGTATTCCGGCGGTGGTGCGACCGTTGAAATTCCGCGACAATTTCGTGATTTCGGCGCGGTATGACACGGACGCGACGACGGACGCGACGGCGGACGCGACATTTCTAAAAAATCTCTCGGAGGTCCATGACCACACCAAGAATTATGACGTGGTCTGGTTTATTGGAGGTGCATCCATCTATGAACAAGTGCTCTCGTCGCCGCCACCGTTTAATATAACCGAGATTTATATTACATTCGTGGATGAAACGTATGAATATGACACGGCATTCCCACTGATGTATAAATATGAAAGTGTCGACGAATGGGAGGCACTTCGAAACAATCCGATGAACCGCGCGATTTGGTGCTGGACGGACGCCGATTCAGTACCACCTTATGTGTCATTTTTCAATGATAGATCACACACGCTATACCAGGTGGAAGACGTCGACCGAGATATTGTATCAAGTATAACAAGGACGACGGATATTAGGGGGATACAAGAGCGACGATTGCCGGATACACGGTTCCTTCGTGCTCGCGTCCGGCCGCGAACCGCCGATTAGAGCACGCCTGGTCGCACACCGCCGATATCAATTAACATCAATGTCGCATTATTACACCGTTATTGCGCCGTTATCGCACCTGATGCCCCTGGTTATTGCGCGAAGGGTTCGTGGTTCGCGGCGAAACGCGCTAGTTGTCGAAATGCGGGTTGTCATTAATTGTCATCCCGCAATACTCTTTCGGTTTGAGTTTATAGTCTTCCGGCGAGTACACCTTGATTTTCTGGGCTTCGTCAATCAAAAATCGGAAATTGTTCCAGAATTCGTCTTTATGTCCGACACTTTCCGTCATAATATGACTCAATTCGTGAAGTGCGACGAATGTGAGCGTATTTTCGTCGATGAGTTTATTCCCATTTTTGGTTGTATTCACACAGAACGCGAGTTTCTCACCCTTGTTCTCGCTATATGCAGTGTATTCGCTAGTGGGGAGCGTCTCGCTCACTTTTTCAGGGCGGAAGTTTTTGACTAAACGTTTCACGTTATCGCGGTCGGGATAAGTCGCGCCCATATGTTTAACGACCTGCTTCATTTTTTGGGTGACTGTGGCGAGAAGGTCGGCCGCCAGTTCCAATTTGGCGCGTTCGCGGACGCAGTATTTATTGCCATCGACTTTAGAAACGATACATTTCAACTGGAATGCGTCTGATTCTTGGTATATTTTAAGACAAACGACTATAATGAAAATAATGATGATATATCCGAAAACACTGGTTTTGAACATTGTTGTTCGAATCAATTATTATTTTGTTGACTATTTATATATCGAGATATTTTTATTCGATTATTATGGAGAGACCTGGTGATATGGATGATAATGGTTACAACAATGACGATCCACTGCGCTGTAGTGGAGGACAACTAATAAGTGCGATACCCCATAGATATAATATTGTAAAAAATATTAAGGATACGCAACCTAAGATAACGAGCGATTCTCCTAGTGTTATTGCTGCACTTAATTATTATGTTGCTCTTGCGGCGCTTGAGGATGCCGCTAGTGCAGATCCTTATGATGCTGCTGAAGTTGATAGACTACGCCAAGCTGCCGATCAGGCGTGGAAAAAACTCGGAACATGGCATATTGATGCCGAAAGTAATGCTGCTAATGCTCGTGGTGCTGCTCTTGAGCGTAAATATTATGCGGCTATTGCGGCGATTGAAGAGGGTGGTCGCGGGGATTCAACTGCGCAGATTGAGAGACAACGCCGAATTGCTGATATTGCGCGGAGGAACCTTGATCCCGTAAGAACTGCTGCTCTTGATTGTGCTCTTCCGAATGATGATCAAATGGGAGGCAGTGGAATAATAGATATGTTTAAATCTGTGCGCGGATGCAGCAGTTCTTCTAAACGAAAAGCGTCGTCATCTCGCCGTACCCGTAAGACCAATCACAAATCAAATCGTCGCGGTCGTGGTCGTGGTCGTGGTCGGTATTCCCGTCGTCTGCGTCGTTAATCTCACTGCAAAACTTGATATGATACAATACACCTACTAACAGTGTTGTATCATAATATTTTTTAACGCCGGCGTCTTGTATATCTTTTTCTACGCGTGCGTCGACATTTTTGTCGTTTTCTGTTTTTTGATAATAAACGTTTTCGGGATTTTTTCCTTTTACTGCCGCCCTCCCACAGTCCACCCATAAGATCATGCTGAGCAGCAGGAGCAGCAGCAGCAGCAGCACTACTATCAAAATTTGCCATGTTTTGATCACTTAAAGGAACTGTGTGTTGATCACCTCCGTGGCTCACAGATGCATGCATTCGACGTATTTGGAGGTCAAATACCCCCCCCCGCCATCGCACCTGCTTCTGCTGCTGCTGAATCTGCCCTTGGATCCCAACAACGCGCTTCAGCATCTGTGATACCCCGCCTATCGGCATCCTGACTATCTATAAACGGTTCAGTTGGTTCGCGGTCTCCCGGACAATTACAAGCTGAATCTACAAGTAATAAATCAGTATAACCTAATGCATGTAGTAGTATTGAAGCCTCTATTTGTGAAATATGCTTGTAGACAATCGCGCGTCGTAATATTTGTATAGCCCCATTTAGATCTTCTTTGTACGTCTCCCAAGCAGCCGCATCACGAGGAGTAGGATGAGATAAAATTCCTGATATGTTACTCAAAAAACCCTTATGTATAGCTATTTTTGTTTCGACATCGACTCTATTTTCCCGAGCAACAAGATTATACCGTTTTACCACTTCTGGATTATACTTGGTATATTTGTGACTCAATTCATGCGGTAATATTAATTCTTCGTGCGCCTCTGTTAATGTGCACGCCTGTGGCAGAATACCCCCTATAACCATAATCACAAACACCCCATAAAATGGAAATATGTCATCTCCATCTGAAACAACTCGCATTGGTTGATTAGATCCTGGTCGTCGACCTTCTCCCTCGTTTGGTCTTACCCATACTACGCGGTTATTTCTTGCCGTATAATCATTGGGGGAAGTCCAACTAGTCTGATAAAAATCTCTCTCGCTAACCAGACATCGAATGGATGATGCTTCTGCCTGATAGTTTAAACCGACGCCATGATCAATTTCACGTATTTTAGCCATAATTTTCTCCCCAAATGGTATTAATTTCACTGGTTTCTCCAGTTTATCTTTTGCACCCTCCAGCGACTTCTTGTTCTTACGAACTACCATAGTCATACCCGGAAGATGGGATGAAAAGTTTGTAGGAATCTCATTTTTTAATGTCTGGGAAATTCCGGGGGCAAATGATACCATAGGCATCACACTGGAAACTGTAAGGTTTAGACCAAGAGGCCATAACCTCGAAATTTTTTCATTTTCTTCCGCAACGACGTCTCGTAATTGGGGTGTATATTCTACGACGAGTTTTTCTCCGTGACCGCAAATAGTAAAAACACATATATGACGCATACGGCTTGTTGGAAGAGGATCAAAAGTACTAAACACACCACCACCGCAAGCCGCACCACCACCACCACCGCCAGCTGCAAATGCCATCTATACCTGTATTCTAATATAATCAGATACAATAATTATTGTCCTATATATCGGCGTTTAGTATACCTTTTTTTATGTTTTCGTGTATGCGTGCGTGTTCGTGTTCGTGTATGCGTGCGTCTTCGTGTATGCGTGCGTGTTCGTGTATGCGTGCGTTTATGTGTTCGTGATGATTTCCTTGAACTATTTATACTACCGCCTTGTTTAGGTTTGGACCTCCATGACTGAATTTGTTCTTTCCACCAACCTGTATTTGTCATCTTTTCACTCGTGGTTCTTACAATACCACCGACATGAGCTAATGTCCTTACAAGAGAGTAAAGTATATCTATAATATTCGTTCCAGCTCCTAGGGTTTTGTCTATTGAGTCTTCGCCTGGGTCTTCTTCTTCTTTAATGTCGTCGATTGCAGGCACTGGAGGTACCGGAGGCACTGGAGGTACCGGAGGCACTGGAGGTTCTGGAGGTGCTGGATCTTGTGAAGCTTCAGTACCAAGTGAATCAATGTAGTCACGTGCTTGAGGAAAATGTTCCCTAAGAGTCCTACAAGAACCATCAAGTAATGTGAATGATGTATAACCTAGACAGTAAATTAATATTGATAACTCTTCAAGTGTGATTATTTTTTTCTTTACACCTCTTCGTAATATTTGTATCGCGCCCTCTGTGTCAGTCTCATCTACTCCATTTGCAACAAGAATCTCTTGAAAGTGTTTGTGGTTTCTCCAACCAAATATATTATTTTGTTCTATATTTTTTGGTGTAATAAATGGTTCACCGACAAATTCTCCAATAGGATGTCCTCTTAAATTCGCAGGTGATAATTCAGCTAATGATAAATTTTTATGGTTAGGATCCTGATTCGTTGTAAAAATAAGTAGCATACCATGTTCTTTCAAAAACCTGTAATCTGCACACTCTCTTTGAAGTTGTTCACGTTCTCCGGGTCCCGCACCCCCATCTCTAACTATTTCATTCCTATTTGGTAACATATAAAATTCTCGTGTTAGAGATGGATTTTCTTCCCAAACAGGATGGGTTTCATATTTGATATGAGCTTCAGCATTAAATCTCACTATTTTATCACCGAATTCTTCTACCATCATTCTTATTCTTGTTTTTTGCGATGTACGGGGTGACATAGGGTTTAAATGTTTGCGGTTTTCGCTGTTTTTGTTAAAAACAGACCACGCTACTGTAGGCATTACAAAATAGTTGGAGAAACTCTTACCTTTTAAAATTTGTTCTGTTCCAGGTTCAAAACTTCCCCCAACTATTGAATAAACTTCTACGTCGGCCTTATATGCAGGGTCGCAACTACGCGTTACCCTCCCTGTATCTTTTGTTAGACCATGCGCGCATACAAGTAGTACACAATGGTGGTTGTTTTTTTTAATTTTCGTATTAGTTTGTTCCCACAATCTCATTCGTTTTTCTTCATCTTCTATCGTTTTTGTATGTTTTCCCGATTTCTCCGGCGTGCAGGCTGCTTCTCCACCGCCACCTCCTCCTGCAGCCCTCCGACATCCATCACCACCACCACCACCACCTCCTCCTGCAGCCCTCCGACATCCATCACCACCACCACCACCTTCTGCACTCGTTGCAGCATACATCTCCTATATATATAATATAATATAATATATATCTATTTATTCTTTCACGTTCGGAAACACCCACTTATCCACCGTCGTGCGAACACAAAATACCCGGTGGGATATAATCCCGACCAGAAACAACCCGACGAGAGATTTCCATAACGCAATACTAAATACACGAGCAACAAAAAACGCGACGACGACCGTGGCTACTACATCAACAACCGCGATATCAAAGATACGGTAAGAATGTGCACCTTCTCTCGGACGACCAAATATATCCTTGTAACGGCATAGATCCAGCATCATTTTCAATACTAGATGGTATAATATACACTATATAGTAATACAATAATACAATAATACAAATACATGACTATAATTCACACTGCCACTCAGGGTCCGGTTTAGTTATAAAGTCAGGTGTGTATGTATAATCCGCAGTAAGTTCCTCACCAGCGTTCAAATCGCGCGCGGCCATAATCCACCATTCACCTGTGGTTTTATCTGGGGCGGTCGAGAGATACGTATTCGGTAGGAGTGTGTCCCCTGTTACTACACGCCCATTATCTAAAATCGTCTTTTTTGACGGACAATGATTTATCTTACTTCCGACAGGCGTGACATGTTCGTTCATATCAACCGCAACGAACAATTGTTCACCCATCTTACGCTGACGCTTGGTGAATATACCGACACCTTGGATACGACTCTCACCGATAGTGAAATCCGGGTCATTCAAAAGACCGTATTGATAATTCACTAATGAGGGTATAATAAGGTTCTTGATTAGGATTACTGATACTGTAAGAAATATGAATAAGTAGATGATTGTCGAGAGAATGCTGGACATGATCACGCACCACCCCGATTTATATGATATTTCTTATATTATACATGTATAATGTTCTTCATACATGTGTAATGACTCTGTCGCTACACTGTCGCCGGTGTGCGGGTGCTCGCACCTTACTGCGTCCCAGCGCCCAACTCAAGAGGAGTACGCATCAGATCGGGGGCAAAGGTGCTCTGGTTCCAAGGACCGACATTCAACTGCGGGTTAGGAGGTTCAGACCTAATCTGAAGATTGGCGTTCTTCATCGTATTGCCGATGGTGTCGATTCCGGTCAAAAAAGTCGCGGAAAGGAGGTTCTGACCAGAAAGGTCGCCACTGCCTGCCGGATTCAAACTGCCCCACTGGTTATTTGTGTCGCGGGGGAGAAGGTCAGACGGATTTGCGACGGGCATATTAGTCGCACCGGCGGGGGGAGCGCCCTGTCCGGTCATGGAGTCGACGGCACTATAACCATTGGCGCCGGTACCGGCGTATGACATTGCAGGTGGCGCCTGATGTCCGGCTGCAACTTGCTGACCTTCATTCGGGTTACTCATGGCATTTGCTGGCAACACAAACTTTTGGTCGGAATAAGTATAGACAGCATATACTAGAACGATCGCACCCAAAAACACAAGAATGTGATTGGAGCGAACGGTTTTCTCTAAATCAGACAAGAAACTCATTATTATAATTTAATTGTATATAAAATAAATGATAAAATAAATACTACCGATAGTCGTCGTCCGATTAGTCGTCGTCCGATAGTCCGATGGTTATTAATCGCCCTCCTCATCGGATCCCGACCCCGACGACTCATCTAAATCGTCCAGTAAATAGGACGCCTTAATCTCTTTGGCTTCCAAATAAGCGCGTATTGCGACCTTTTTGGCTTCTTGCGCTTTTCGTTTGGCCACTTTATACATTTCATAAATAACCTCCTTGTGTTTTTTTAATGTTATCGAACCGCCATTATTCGATTTCAATTTCTGTGAATTATTGGCGGGGATGGTTGCCGTTGTTGTGATCGATGAATGTTCCGCGGATGTATCCGGTGTAGGAACGCCAAAATCCGGTTCCTCCGTATCAATGACATCAGATATATTTTTGAAATCAATATCCACTTCAGTACATTCAAAATGCTTTAATGTGCTAGATGTCGGTGGTGGCGCCGAAGACGCCGGAGGATAATCCGGAGTTGAATCCGGATTTCCGAGAGATTTATCCAGATTCTCAACTAATTCCTTGGCTGTCAATGACGACGACATCGACGACGCATTAATATCCGGCAAATGCAGTTCTTGTGTTTCTATACATTTTCCTAAAGGTTCTGCGATACTACTACTATTACCTGTATTCGTATTAATAATACACGTTTCAAATAACGGCAATTCGGGAATTACTAATACTTGCCGTAATATCAATTCCATCTGAAAACTTCTGGATGTAAATCGAATCCCCTGGAATTCTATAATTGAGATGATATTATGCTCTGCAGTTACATAATCTACTGGAACGATTGTGCGGTTCTCATCAAATACTTTACATAAAAATGGTTGGATGTGTGTCTGTACTCTGTTTAATTCTAAATTAACCCGTACAAGATAATTCCCAGTCTTGAATGCACGTATAGGTGATGTAAAAGAATTTTCAATATCGCTTTTATCTAGTTCTTGTGTGAACCAAAGATGCCGTTTTTCATAAAGTAAGTCGACCGACCGTTTCTCTAAATCCGCAATCCACTCAATGAATTCCGCGTCATGTTCATTCCCGCCCGTAAATAATAGATCGATGTGCGCTTTTTTACCCGATACGACGATCCCCTGTTTCGACTGCGTTTTAGGTGTTTGAATATATAGCACCTTTTTACTGTCATAATACGAGTATTTTGTTAAATACGATCCGCCTGGAATACTGTTAGGATGCGATAATTGAAGGTGTTCGAAATGAAAGGTATCATTAGGGTGATATACTTCCATAATTAAATTTAATTTAGGCGAATGTTTGATGTTTGATGTTTGATGTTTGATGTTTGATGTTTGATATACGAATGTAACTCGGACTGTAGTTAAATTAGTATTATGAAGCAATATATTATTCGGTTATGAATTACGCTAATGAATGACAAATCCCTAAATCCCGGCATCCTTCTGTAGCAATAAAATCGCCCAGATGGTTTAGAAGTTGAGGCGCTACAGTTTGGGCTGCATCTGTACACATCGCCTGGACGCTTTCGGGTAAAACCGCGCACACTTTTTCAATATCGGTAGTAACGAATGCGATTACTTTAGGATTATGTATGATGGTTTGATTCATCCCGTTGGCTAAATATTCGCAGGCTGCGCATTCAATGGGGGATGCGGTGGTGTATGCGGTGGCGCCGGTGGCGCCGGTGGCGGGTTCAACTAGTGGCAATAGTGCGGCGTCTGCGCGTCCAAATGGAAGCAATGGAAATGTGATTATGGTTTCAGGTAATACAATAAGACCTAAACCAAGTAATAGGATAATCGGGGATATCTTCATGGTATATATATGTATATTTACCATAAAATAAATGTTTTTTTCATTGCGTAATATATAACGTAAAATGCCTTCTTCTAATTCTAGTAAACAAAGCAATCATCGGGGTAGTCGCCGCCGCGGCGGCAATGCACAAAAGGGAGGAGACGCCGCTGCAGGAGTCCCTCAAATATCCGATGCAACTTTAAAGCAAGCCGGAGAGATCGCCCAGAAACTTTTAGGACAATCTATGCAACAAGGCAATAACGCACCTCAGACAGGTGGTAGTGCTGGAGGACAGGCGCCCGCATCCGTTGCTTCTGATCAGTCATCTATTAAACAAGCGATGGTTGGTGGCGCTGTAGCCGGTGCAGTTGCCGGCGCTTCTATGGCTGCTCAAGCAGCCGAGACAAAATCCGGGTTGAATATGTCGCCTTTAGTCGGCGGTCGTCGGAAAGGTAAGGGTAAGGGTCGTCGTATGGGTCGGAGTTCGCGCCAGAGTCAGAGTCAGAATCAGAATCAGAATGAGAGTGAGAACCAGAACCAGAACCAGAACCAGAACCAGACCCAGACGGGCGGTATGGTCCCAGGTCTTATGGCCGCAGTCGAGACCGCGCTTGTACCTTTAGGTCTTTATCTCGGTCAGAAGGCCCTCCAATCGCGTAGGTCCGGCAAATCTTTCGGTCGTTCCTTTAATTTCCGCAGATTCTCTCGCAGGGGTAGGTCTAGGTCTAGGTCTAGTCGTCGCAGGTAAATCTAGGCGATGAGTATCGTATAATAATATAAACGCAATTATATGTTTATTATTATACCATGAACCCAACATCCATTCTCACAGCTACCCACGCCACTCCACCCACGCTTGAAACCAAAATTAAACGTTGGGTCGAATTAGATAATCGTATTAAGGAATCAAATGACATATTCAAGGATATTCGAACAGAGAAGTCGGTCATACATGACGAGATCATCGAACTTGTCGAAGAAAAACAGTTGGGAAAAGTAACCGTCAATATTTCCGATGGAAAACTTAAATTCGTCTCATCAAAACATACCGCACCACTTACGCTCACATACATTGAGAAATGCCTCACAGAATTGATAACCAATGGAAAGCAGGTAGAGCAAATTATGACGTATATTAAGAAAAACCGCGAGACGAAAATATCAACGGATATTAAGCGGGTTTATAATGAGAAACCGTCTTCCGCAAAGAAGGGCGACGGCAACGGCAACGGCAACGACGACGGCAGCGACGGAGACAGTGATGCAGACGAATAGAACTCCGACCAGGCGGAGCGGAAAACATCCGAAATCATAATATATACGTATGTCAGTAGAGTCTAGTATATATTATAATAAGTATTTCAACAATGTCATCAAAAATCGGGCAATTTTTCAATCCGGCAGAGCATTTAGTTTTTCATCAAGATAAAGAAGGAAATATGATTGGAGGTGGGTATCAAGTGAATAATTTACTTTATCAGCAAAAGAGACCATTGTTTGTGTCGCTTGAAGAACAGAGTGGAGGAGGCGGAGGCGGAGGCAACGGAGGAAGCGTCGGCGGTGGCCATGAACTGCATTTCATTCCTGAGAAGTTCAGTGACCTTTTTCGTGATTTAGCAGTTCCGGCTGGATTGTTTATGATGCCACCGATGTTTAGACCGCGTAATTATGCATTTGAAGTGCCGGAGGAGAAGAGCAGTAGTAGCGACAGTAGCGGCGACGAGGACAACGAGGACAACGAGGACAACGAGGACCGTCACGTTCACAAGAAAAAAGACTACAAGAGCA
>Ga0247722_10001429_pt1 | contig 13212 bp, 12 predicted proteins | sample MSEWelMarce3H_FC_FD_189094 | JGI IMG/M metagenome (GOLD analysis project Ga0247722, IMG submission 189094) | Subsurface sediment microbial communities from gas well in West Virginia, United States - MSEEL Well Study Marcellus 3H_FC | ecosystem: Environmental > Terrestrial > Deep subsurface >... | reverse complement strand
TCTGTTCGACTTTTAATTTCTTACATGATCTGAGTTCAAACCGGCGTAAGCCAGGTTGGTTTCTATCCTCAAATTTTAATGCTTGTTTTTAGTACGAAAGGATTAAGACAAGAAGATTTTTCTTAGTAAGGCAAAGAAATAAAATAACGAGAAAAAAAGAGTGTCAGTCTGACAGAGAATGTATTAGATTTAGGATCTACTTATGTAGGTGGCAGCCCTACGGCTGATTAAAATGATTCAAGTTATTCTATTTTTTCTTCTAGTTATTATGGTTTTAGTGGGGGTAGCTTTCTTTACTTTATTTGAGCGGAAACTTTTGGGCTACATTCAGTTACGAAAAGGGCCTAATAAAGTAGGAGTGGGAGGCTTGCTCCAACCTTTCGCTGACGCAATTAAGCTTTTTTCTAAGGAACACATCCCCCCATCAATTTCTAATTATTTAGTTTATTTAGGGGCGCCTAGTTTTAGTCTGGGGCTCTCATTGCTTATATGAGTAAGAATTCCATCTTTTTTTAATATTATCTCTTTTAATAAGAGAGTTTTATTTTTTTTATGCGGATTAGGGGTAGGGGTTTATGGGCTTTTAGCGGCCGGATGAAGTTCGAATTCTAAGTATTCTTTAATTGGGGCTCTACGTGGGGTAGCACAAACTGTTTCTTATGAAGTAAGACTTGTCTTAATCTTATTTAGTCCCTTAGCATTAACTTTGGGCTACGAGTGGGCAACTTTTTTTGTATTTCAAGAAGGGTTTTGATTTATCTTACTTTTTCCGGCTCCAGCACTGATTTGGTTAATTTCTTGTTTGGCCGAAACTAATCGTACGCCTTTTGATTTTGCGGAAGGAGAGTCCGAGCTTGTCTCAGGGTACAATACTGAATACAGAAGAGGAGGGTTTGCTTTAATTATACTAGCTGAGTATACAAGAATTCTTCTCATATCATTTTTATTCGGAATTATTTTTTTAGGGGGAGGCTCTTCTTTTTTAATCTTGATTTCTTTTTTAGTTTTAGCCTTCACTTTTGTTTGAGTTCGGGGGACTCTCCCCCGATTTCGTTACGATAAGTTAATGAACCTGGCTTGGAAGTCCTTTCTTCCATTTTCTATTTCGTATGTAGTTTGAGTTGCGGGATTGCTAAGTTTGGTGTTGTAGGGGGGTTAAGAATGTTAAAAGATTTGAACTTTTATAACTTGTTTTCAAAACAAGAACCTTAGTTAGGTTAAACAATCAATTTAAAATCTTGTCCCAGATTTTTAGTACGAGGGGAGCTATAATAAAGTAGCCGAAATAAATGATAGTAAAAAGTTGTCCTACGAATACATAAGGGTCTTCGACAGGTTTAGCACCGATTCAAGTTAAAACAAGAACTGTGCCGATTAACAGTCAAAAAAGAAATTGGTTTAAAGGGTAGAATTCTAGTCCCTTTATATTACTTTTATGCCAAAATGGCATAATTGCTAAAATTAAGATAGATATAAGTAATGCTACTACTCCTCCTAATTTATTGGGGATAGAACGTAAAATAGCGTAGGCAAATAAGAAGTATCACTCAGGTTGAATATGGACAGGGGTGACCAGAGGGTTTGCGGGGTTAAAGTTTTCTGGGTCTCCCAACAAATTTGGGGATAGAAGGGTGAGGAGAGTTAATATCATAAAAAGAATAGCGAAGCCTAGAAGATCCTTGATTGTAAAGTAGGGGTGAAACGGAATTTTGTCAGAGTCGCTGCTAACTCCTAGAGGGTTATTAGAGCCTGTCTGATGAAGAAATAGTAGATGCACTATAACTATCCCTAAAATTAAAAATGGAATAAGAAAGTGGAAGCTGAAGAAACGGTTTAGGGTTGCGTTATCAACAGCAAACCCCCCCCATACTCATTGGACTACTATATCACCAACGTAAGGAATTGCTGATAATAAGTTAGTAATGACTGTGGCTCCTCAGAAAGATATTTGTCCCCACGGAAGGACATATCCCATAAATGCGGCTGCTATAGTAAGAAGGAGTAGGATAATTCCTGAAAATCATGTTAATACAAAAAGATACGAACCGTAATATATTCCTCGGCCAATATGGAGATAAATACAAATAAAAAAAAAGGAGGCACCGTTAGCATGAATGGTTCGTAAGAGCCACCCATAATTTACATCCCGGATGATGTGAACAACTCTGGTGAATGCTATATCTACGTGGGGGGTGTAGTGCATAGCAAGGAAAATACCAGTCAGAACTTGACTTACCAAACACAATCCCAGGAGGGAACCAAAATTTCATCATCTTGAGATATTAGAGGGGGCCGGAAGATCAACAATAGCATTATTTATAATCTTTATAAGAGGGTGGGTAGTTCGGAGTGTTGCCATTATTGTGCTCGTAAAGAGGAAGAGTCAGTTTTGCTGATAGTCACCACTACAATTAAAGTAAGAAAAAGGTAAAGGGCTAAAAAAAGAGTTATTCCTCCCAATTGTTGGGAGTAAAATCAATAAAGTCAGTCTAACCCCTCTGTTTGTAGCGGGTTAAATTTTGTAAAAGCGTTAGTCCCAGAGGGAAATTCTAGTACTCTGGAACTAACACCTAAAGCTAAAGAGAGAAATGCTCCCACTCTGACTAGTAAAATTTTGGTGCTATAGGAGGTTTGATTTTCATTTGGAGCAAGAAGTGAGATATAAATAAAAATGACAAGTAGCCCCCCAAGAAGTACCAAAACTAAAATGTACGAAAGTCATGTTCTTCTTCTTACTAGGCCTAAGGCTACGGCAGTAAAAAATGTAAGCGCTAAAATAATGAGCCCTATAAGCAAAGGGTGGTTAGCTGCTGGAAACAAGAGCACAAATAGGGATATAAGAATTAAAAGGAAAAAGTGTCTAATTACAAAAAGTAGTTTAGTAAAGAATAAGAGCTTTGGGAGCTTTAGGCGTAGGTTTCTATCTTTTTGAAGTCTTAGAAAATTTCTTTTATTTCTGATTTACAAGACCAGTGTTTTGTTTTAAACTACTAAGACATGTGAGTTATTCTTCGTTTTTTATCAATCCGTCTGTAGCCATTTTTTGAGGTTTTGCCTTGATTTTTTTACTAAGATTCATTTCCAGTCGCAAACATTTGTTAGCAACTTTACTTAGCTTAGAAGGTTTGATGCTTATGCTTTTTGGAATTTTCTTCATAGTTAGATCTATAGTAAGTCTAAGAAATTTTCTTCTGGCTTTTTTGGGTCTAACAGCTTGTGAGGGGGCTCTTGGCCTTTCTTTGTTGGTTTCTTTGGTTCGAACCCATGGGAGAGATAAGTTTAACTCTCTAAATTTACTTCAGTGTTAATGTTAAAATTTATTTTGGTGGGATTCTGTTTATTTTCTCTAACTAATTTTTGAAGTGTCTTAATCTCCTTAGTTTTTTTATTTACGTTTTTGGCAGGGGTATTTCTTGAAAATTTTGGGCTGGGGGTGATTAATTTTATTCAAATTGATATCGTGTCGTACCTTTTAACATATTTGTCATTTTGAATTTTAGCCTTGATGGTTATGATAAGTTACTATGTAAAAACTCAAAAGAATTTCCCAGGCATTTTTTTAATGTTAAGAGTGGGGATACTTGTCTTTCTCTTGGTAAGTTTCGGGACTTCTAATCTGTTAATATTTTATATTGCTTTTGAAGCGACTCTGATTCCTATTTTTTTATTGGTGATGGGTTGGGGGTATCAGCCGGAGCGAGTCTCTGCCTCTTATTTTCTTTTATTTTATACTCTCGCCGCTTCTTTGCCTCTCCTTTTAGGAATTTTTTGGATTGGTGGAAATGGGGGTTGTTTAGATTACATTTTTTTAAAGAATAGAGTTTTAGGGGCCAACAACTCTATTCTTTTTTGGGTAATGGTAGCTGCCTTTTTAGTTAAACTCCCTGTTTATTTTGGTCACTTATGGCTTCCCAAAGCTCATGTTGAAGCCCCTGTTGCAGGGTCTATAATTTTAGCGGGAGTTCTTCTTAAACTAGGAGGGTATGGCTTAGTTCGGGTTTTTCCTTTTATTGAGTTAAGATCAGCAAATTTTTCTAGAATTCTAGTCAGAATTAGACTTTTAGGGGGTGTTACTGCTTCTATTATTTGTGTCCGTCAGACCGATTGCAAGTCCCTCGTAGCTTATTCTTCTGTCGCTCATATAGCTTTGGTTTTGTTAGGTGTAGTAGTTAATACTTCGGTAGGTTTAGCTGGGGTTATTACTATTATAGTAGCCCACGGCCTTTGTTCTTCAGGTTTGTTTAGTCTAGTTGGTATAGTCTATGAACGTCTAGGGACACGAAGAATTATTTTAATTCGGAGTCTTATTACTTTAGCACCTCTCTCCACTTTGTGGTGGTTTTTATTTTCTATTAGAAACATAGCAGCTCCCCCCACCCCTAATCTTTTGGGTGAAATCTATCTTTTTATTTCATCATTGGGGTGATGGGGGGGAAGCGCTGTTATAGTTGGGGGTTTATCATTCTTAGCTGGGGCGTATAACCTTTATTTGTTTGTCTCTACACAACACGGTAGAGAACCTGCCTTTTTAAACGTTCTGAGTGATTGTTCATTTCGTGAGCATTTGGTTTTATTTCTTCATATTACCCCCTTTCTTCTTCTTATACCTTTTTTGGCCCATATCTTTGTCTATAATCGTAGTTTAAAAAAAACTTAGGTTTGTGGGGCCTAAAATATACTAGTGTATCGGTTATCGTGGATAAGTACCTTTTTCAAAAAATTTCTTTTTTCTTAGCTAATTTAACAATTTTAGTGGTTATTGGGGGGACTATGCTTACTTTAAGTAAGGCTACAGTTTTTATTGAGTGAGTTTTAGGGGGGAGAAGTTTAAATTTCAGTGTCACTCTTCTGGTAGACAGAATGAGTTGTTTTTTTCTCGCGGTAGTTTTGTGCATTTCTTCTAACGTAATTTGATATAGAAAAAGATACATAGCATCTGATCCTGATGCTAACCGGTTTATTCTTCTAGTTTTAGGGTTTGTCATATCTATAATGGTCTTAATTGTTAGCCCAAATATTTTTAGAATTTTGTTGGGGTGAGATGGTCTGGGTCTAATCTCTTACGGACTAGTTATCTATTATCCCTCAAAAAAATCGAGAAGAGCAGGAATAGTGACAGTTCTCTCTAATCGTGTGGGGGATGTGTGCATCCTCCTTTCAATCGCATGGTTTACTTTCTTAGGGGATTTTAATTTTAGTATTTGAGCACTTTCTTCAGGTGTAATTTTGAGAGATTGAGTAGCGGGCTTAATAATAGTGGCTGCTATAACTAAGAGTGCGCAGATTCCATTTTCTGCATGACTTCCTGCCGCCATGGCGGCACCTACCCCTGTTTCTGCGCTAGTCCATTCTTCTACTTTGGTTACAGCAGGAGTTTACTTACTGATTCGATTTTCTTTTATATTAGGGGAAAATTGCTCCATAGCTCTCATATTTATTTCTTCTATAACTATATTCATGTCTGGGATTGTTGCTATTTTTGAGTACGATTTTAAAAAGATTATTGCCCTTTCTACTTTGAGTCAGCTAGGAATAATAATGTTTGCTATTTCTTTGGGCCTAAATGAAGTCGCTTTTTTTCACCTCTTAAGTCATGCTCTTTTTAAAGCTTTACTATTTCTTTGTGCTGGCATTCTAATTCACGGAGTAGGAAACACGCAGGATATTCGTAGTTTTGGATCTCTTTGTTTAAATTTTCCTTTAGTGAGAGTGTGTATGAACTTAGCTAACCTATCTCTTTGTGGGGTTCCTTTTCTTGCAGGATTTTACTCTAAGGACCTAATTGTAGAATTAGCTTGTCAAAATTCCTGGGGAATTTTTATTTTAGTAATAATATTTGTTTGTCTTGGACTTACAGTATTGTATTCTGTGCGACTGACTTACTTTAGTTTTGTTGGTTTTAGAAGTGGGCGTTGTTACGTCGCGGTTTGTGAGACTGACTATATTTTAGTGGTCCCTGTAGTAATCTTGTCTTTAATTTCTCTAATTTCTGGGCCATCTTTGATATGAATAAATTTTTCATTCCCGGTACTGATTTTACTGCCCCCCATTTTAAAATGGGGGGCAGTAATCTTAGTCCTAGTTTCTTCAATTATTATAGTAGGCTTTCAAAGTTTTTCTTTTTCTTTAAATTTTGCGGGGCAGGGTGGAAAATTTAGAGGGTTTATGTGATTTATGCCCTGGTTGACTGGCCAGGGGACTAATTTAATTTTTTTAAAATACTCTGATCAGTTTTTAAAGATTTATGATCAGGGGTGATTAGAATTTTATTCTAGAAAGGGCCTGGGAAGTAAGGTAGCTGACTTAAATTTTTTTAATACTAAATTTCAGGCTAATAGTTTAAAACTTCACTTTTTAATTTTTTTGGTTTGATTACTTCTATCTCTAATTTATCTTTTATGTTTTTATAGCTTAAATGTAAAGCACAGCACTGAAGATGCTGGGATAGTCAATGACTTAAAGGCAAGCTATTAGAACACGAATGTTCATTCTTACAATGAAAATGTAAAGTAATTATTATACTATAATTGCAGAAATGCAAACGGAATCAAACCGCTTAGAGTTAGAGTTAGCAGCTCTTCTCTTACTTTCATTTCCTTGGTCGGGGGCAAAGCCCCTAAATCCCATTAACAGTGAGATGCTGCTTACTTTAGCTTCAACCAAAAAAAATCTGGATCTTTTAAGATCAATTTTTTAGGTCGAAACTAAACGTAGAAATTTACTTCAGATTTGAGTGAGGAAGGCCGTTAGCTACAGCACCTCTTGAATGCAAATCAAGTATTATAATTAAATACAACCCCCTAAAGTGACCACTCGAGTCTTCCCTGTTTTCATTCATGGTATAGGCCCCCCAAAAGAATTAGTAAAAAAGAGATAAAAACAAAGTTTCAAAATAACTCCTGAACTTCTAAAATACTTTGAATGGCAGGGAATAAAAGTACAATTTCGACATCAAAGATTAAAAAAATAATGGTGATTAAAAAAAACCGTAGAGAAAATGGGAGACGTTGGTCGGAATTAGTATCAAAGCCACATTCAAAAGGGGAAGATTTTTCTCGGTTAAGCTTGTTTTTTTTTCTCAAGACAAGCGAAAGGGTTAAGACTACTAGTCTAACTAAAAAAATTACAGGGGAAAAAATTATGAGTTGAAAAATTATCTTTCCCTTTCAAAAGGACTTTTTGATTGGAAGTCAAGTGTACTAGTATACTAGAAAGATTTTAATTTCCTCATCAGTAGATCGAGATGAATAAAAATAGTCAGACAACGTCAACAAAATGTCAATACCAAGCTGCAGCTTCAAAACCAAAGTGGTGGTTGAGAGAAAAGTGGTTTAAGCTATGGCGTAGAAGGCAAATAAGAAGAAAAGTAGTCCCGATGATTACATGAAGTCCATGGAATCCTGTGGCCACAAAAAAAGTAGTCCCGTAAATTGCATCCGCAATAGAGAATGGGGCTTCGTAGTACTCTAATGCTTGAAGAGATGAAAAGTACAACCCCAAAAAAACTGTTAGAAAAAGTCCCTGAGAAGCTTGAGAGTGGTTATTTTCTATGAGGGCGTGGTGAGCTCAAGTTACTCTAACTCCAGAAGCTAAGAGAATAGCTGTATTTAAGAGTGGAATTTGAAACGGGTTAAAAGGTTTGATTCCTAGAGGGGGTCAGGCTCTTCCCAGTTCGACTGCAGGGGCCAAACTTCTATGGAAAAAAGCTCAGAAAAATGAAACAAAAAACAGGACTTCAGAAGCGATAAATAAAATTATCCCCCACCGCAATCCTACTCCAACTATATTTGTGTGGAGCCCTTGGAATGTTCCTTCACGAATTACATCTCGTCATCATTGTCCTATTACTAAAGTGGTTGTAAAGAGTCCTAATAGTACTAAGTCTATATTAAAAGTATGAAATCATTTGGCCATACCGCTTACTAAAGTTATTACACTAAAAGCTCTCAGAAGAGGCCAGGGTCTTTTATCTACCAAATGAAATGGGTGGTTTATAAGATTTGACATTAAGATACTTCTCTAGAATAAAGAGTGGCTAAAACAGCAAAGACATAAGATTGAATGATAGCTACTGCACTTTCTAGTGTTAAAAGAAGAATTTGAGTCAGTAACAGTACGCCTAAAAGAGAAGAAGAAATTGAGGGGCCCTGGTTCCCTAGGAGTACGAGTAGTAAATGACCCGCAATTATATTTGCGGCCAAACGAACAGCTAAAGTACCTGGTCGAATTACATTTCTGATGGTCTCAATAAGAACCATAAAAGGCATAAGTACCGCAGGGGTCCCGAGAGGGACCAAGTGGGCGAGCATGTGTGTAGTGTGGTTGAGTCACCCGTAAAGGATAAAAGATATCCAGAGGGGGAATGCTAAAGCAAGAGTTATTGCTAGATGGCTAGAGGCAGTAAATACATATGGAGCTAACCCTAAAAAATTATTAAATAAAATAAATAAAAATAAAGCGATGAAAATAAGTGTGTGACCTTGAGATCCTCTTTTTCCTACAAGAGTCTTAAATTCACTATGGAGTTGGGTTGAGATTAGGCTTAGTATCTTTCTTGGACGATTTGGACTTACCCAGTAATTCCAGGGTAAAACTAGTAAACCTGTAAAGATGGCGAGTCAATTCAGTGGGAGCCCAAAAGCAGAAGAAGGGTCAAAAATAGAAAACAAGTTAGCTATCATTTTCAATCTAGACTGGTCAAGTTAGCACCAGGGGAAAGTTTTTCTGAGTTAATCTTAGAGGGGTTTTCTATAAAATATGTAAAAGATAAAAATATTGTAAAAGTTACGACAAATAGTCTAAATAAAAAGATTCAATTTATTGGTCAGATTTGGGGCACAAAGAAATACTTTAGAAAGCAATTTTAGCATGACAAGCTAACGTTATTATTTAACTAATTTCTCTAAGATTCATCAAAGCTAGGCGTCAACTAGCATCTCTAAGCTTAAGAGGCTTTTGCTTACTTTAAGCTATCTGATGAAAACGATTTAACTCAGGCAAGAAAATCTGCTGGGTTTACAGCTTCTACTCTGATTGGCATGAAACTATGATTCGCCCCACAAATTTCTGAACATTGACCGTAAAATACCCCTGGGCGATTAAAAAAGACATTTAATTGGTTAAGGCGCCCAGGAATTGCATCGGCCTTAATCCCTAGGCTAGGAATAGTTCAGGAATGAATTACATCCCCTGCGGTGATTAGGAGACGAATCTGTGTCAAATAAGGCAACACCACACGATTGTCTACCTCAAGAAGTCGAAATTCTCCCCCCTCTAACGCGTTAGAGGGGGTTATATAGGAATCAAACTCGATATCTTTAAAATCAGAATACTCGTAGCTTCAATACCATTGGTGACCCACAGTCTTAAGGGTAATACTGGGCTCGGTTGTCTCATCAATTAAGTACAATAGACGGAGAGAGGGCAAAGCTAAAATAATTAGAATTACAGCGGGCAGAACTGTCCAAATAATTTCAATTATCTGACCGTCTAGTAAGTATCGATTAACAAATTTATTTGTGACTAAACTAAGTATAAAATATCCTACTAGTGTGGTAATAAGGATAAGAATAAGCAGGGCGTGGTCGTGGAAAAAAATAAGTTGTTCTATTAGAGGAGATGCTCTATTTTGAAATCTAATTTGTGCTCAAGTTGCCATTGTTCTAACAGAAAGGCTCCCACTTTCATATTCAGAGCTTAAATCTGAGGCACTTTTCTGCCATGTTAGAATTGAGAGATAAATACTAGTTCGTTATAACTGTGCTCTGCAGGAGGAAAAGAATGTTGTCATTCAATTGAAGTAGCTAAATGGGTTGAAAACAAACTAGGACGTAAACTAACTAAGGATTCCCACACAATAAAAATAAATCCAAGTGTGGCAACGAATGAGATTATTGAACCAATTGAAGACACTACGTTTCACGCTATGTAAGCATCAGGGTAGTCGGAGTAACGTCGTGGTATACCTGCAAGCCCCAAAAAATGCTGGGGGAAGAAAGTTAAATTGACCCCTAAAAATATTGTAAAGAAATGGATTTTTAATCACTGTGATTGCAGCGAGAGCCCAGTAAAGAGAGGGTATCAATGGGCAACCCCAGCAAAGATTGCAAATACAGCTCCTATTGAAAGAACATAATGAAAATGGGCAACTACGTAATAAGTATCATGAAGAATAATATCAATTCTTGAGTTTGCTAGAACTACTCCTGTTAGTCCCCCCACGGTGAATAAGAAAACAAATCCTGTTGCTCATAAAAGAGAAGGAGTGAATACCAATTGAGTTCCATGAAGGGTCCCTAACCAACTAAAAATCTTGATACCTGTAGGTACCGCGATAATCATAGTTGCAGCAGTAAAATATGCTCGGGTGTCTACATCTATCCCTACAGTGAATATGTGGTGGGCCCAGACTACAAATCCTAACACCCCAATTGCTAGCATAGCGTAAATTATCCCCAAAGTCCCAAAAGCCTCCTTCTTCCCACTTTCATGACTAATAATATGTGAGATTATTCCAAACCCCGGGAGAATAAGAATGTAAACCTCTGGGTGACCAAAAAATCAGAATAAGTGTTGGTATAAAATAGGGTCCCCCCCTCCTGCCGGGTCAAAAAAAGAAGTATTTAAATTTCGATCTGTTAATAGTATAGTAATTGCTCCTGCTAGGACAGGTAGTCTGAGAAGTAAAAGTAGGGCGGTGATTCCTACTGCTCAGACAAATAAAGGAATCCGATCTAAAGTTATACCAGAGGATCGTATATTAATGATTGTAGTAATAAAATTTACTGCCCCTAAAATTGATGAGATTCCGGCCAAATGCAAAGAAAAAATTCTCAAGTCTACAGAAGCTCCTGCATGGGCAATTCCAGCAGAAAGAGGGGGGTAGACAGTCCATCCCGTACCTGCACCTCTCTCCACAGCCCCTCCTACTAAAAGTAATGTGAGAGCGGGAGGGAGGAACCAGAATCTAAGGTTATTAAGCCGAGGGAAGGCCATGTCAGGAGCCCCCAACATCAAGGGAACTAATCAGTTTCCGAAGCCCCCGATTATAATTGGTATGACCATAAAAAAAATTATTACAAAAGCGTGAGCTGTTACAATTACATTATAAATTTGGTCATCCCCAATTAATCTCCCAGACTGACCTAGCTCAGCACGGATCAGAAGTCTAAGGGCTGTCCCCACTATTCCCGATCAAATCCCAAATATAAAATAAAGTGTACCAATGTCCTTATGATTAGTTGAAAAAAGTCAACGTCGCAATTTTAAGCTGAGTGGCCGAGAGTAGGCATTAAATTGTAAATTTAAGTACGAGTGAGGTACTCCTTAGCTATTGTTCCGGCAAGATAGTTTAATAAAAAACATTTGGATTGCAAATCTATTTATGGGGTCAGTCCCTCTCGCCTCTAGAATTTAAGAATATAATCTTAATTAAAGCTTTGAAGGCTTTCAGTTTCGTTAACTTAAAATTCTATAAAAAAAATACAAACCCTAGCCCCCCCAGCGACACTGAAAGTAGTATTGTTAAATATAGGGGGATAATCGAGGGGCTAGACTTACAGGCTACTGTCTTTTCTCTTCTTAAGATAAAAGCTGAAAATATTAGACGAAGGTAGAAAAATAATACGAATAATCTTATAAGGATTATCACTAAACTTAACCAAAAAAGGGATTCGGTAATTGTGAGTTGAAGTACTAGCCACTTAGGTAGGAAGCCTAAGAAGGGAGGCAAACCCCCTAGAGAAAAAAGCGAAAAAAATAAAACAAGTTGGACTCTTGATTTAATTCCTAATAAGGGAAGCTCGGTAAGCTGAGAGATGTTAAAAATATAGAAAATTAAAATTACTGAGAGAAGTGTGACTAAATAAATAAAAAAATAAGCGGTCACTACTCCTACCCCAAAACCTAGAGCAGTAATCAGTCAGCCCACATGATTGATTGAAGAAAATGTCATCAGAGAGCGAGTTCTAGTTTGGGTTAGCCCAGCTAACCCCCCTAAGATTAAGGAACTTGCTGCCACAGTATAGAAAAAAATATTTTTATCTAATCTAAAGTTTCACATAACCAGTAGGGGGTTGATTTTTTGAACGGTGAGGAGGGTAAATAAAGGAATTCAGCCGACAGACTCTGCAATCGAAATTAACCATCTATGAAAGGGGGCAGCCCCTAGCTTCACTCTTAATCCTAATAAGAGGGTTAGCGACCCTAACCCTCTTAAGAGGGTTAGGGTCGCTAACCCTCTTATTAGGATTAAGAGTGAAGCTAAAGTTTGGGTAAGGAAATACTTGATTGAGGCTTCTCTAGTAAGTTTAGATTTTTTTACCAGTAAAATAGGCATGAATGCCAAAGTATTTAATTCTAACCCAATCCATGCGATGAATATGGAGGGGGATGAGATTACTAAGAAAATTCTTGTAAGGATACTTAAAGACATAAGAAAAATTGAAGGAGAGAATCACATTAGAGAGGAGGTTTAACCTATAAATGGGGCATGAACCCACTAGCTTTATTTAGCTTACCTATCTATATGTTAATGTAAATGCATAAAAGATTTTGATTCTTTCAGATTTGGTGAAAGTCCATTACATATAAATTACCCCGGGATAGTTTGAGCAACAAGTCGCATTATTTACTTCATCAAAGTAATCCTTTAATCAGGCATCAAACTTAAATTTATAAATGTTCAAGAAAAATTCCCTGAGTTTTGCAATCACTACAGCAGTAGTTCTTTTTTTAGGGGACTACTTTTAAATTAGGAGGTCCCAACTAATTTTGTACAGCGCTGATTAGAAGCACATAACTTGCAAGCTAGAATACTTCAATAAATACCGAGTTAGAAATAACTTCTAGAGCAAACTGTTAAATTATCTAAATTTTAGAACTCTCATTTTTTTTAATCCAAAATTAAAAAAAAAACCTCAGCAAAATTAGGAACCACTTGTTGTCAGTACTTTTAAAATTACAGGGCTCCCACTCCCGAAAAAGCTATTATTTAGGAAAATCCTTTTTTGGAATTGTAAATGAACAACCGAGTTAGAAATAACTTCCTAAAAAAACTCTTTATATTTCCTTACTGATTATAAAGGGGCGAGAGGTGTCGTTAAAGTACTGACAACAAGTGGTTCCTAATTTTGCTGAGGTTTTTTTTTTAATTTTGGATTAAAAAAAATGAGAGTTCTAAAATTTAGATAATTTAACAGTTTGCTCTAGAAG
>Ga0247722_10001427_pt1 | contig 13218 bp, 14 predicted proteins | sample MSEWelMarce3H_FC_FD_189094 | JGI IMG/M metagenome (GOLD analysis project Ga0247722, IMG submission 189094) | Subsurface sediment microbial communities from gas well in West Virginia, United States - MSEEL Well Study Marcellus 3H_FC | ecosystem: Environmental > Terrestrial > Deep subsurface >... | reverse complement strand
CAACCTCCTCCTGCTAATCAACTCCCTCCGAATCAACCTCCTCCTGTCGCAACGGGAGGCAGACGAAGACGACAAACCCGTAGACAATCACGACTCAGGAAGCGGCGCTAAACACAGCTTGATATCTCCTAAGGATGCGACAGAATACTTTACCACCAAGGGTAAATCATTCTCCAAGTACATTTCTATTTGATTGCATAAATTGGTACATTTAATAAAGTACCCCAAATTCTTTAAACTAAAATTGCCCTGAATGATCTTTTTTGTATTTTGAATGAATTCCATGTTTCCATCGGATTCAGCTCTCCGAACTTCTGCCGTTGCGAACGATCCCTTGCATTTGAAGATAAGCTCGTTCGCGACCGATTTAATTTCAATTCGTTCAGAAATACACGATAAATCACGCACAATTTTTTGAAAATCGCACGAGGGTAAATTAATGATGGAGGAAAAGGTCACGTTCGGAATATCCAACTCTTCTGGATCCGGTTCTATCAATCGCAATTTTTGGATTTTACACTGTTTGATGTCACCATTTTCAAATCGTAAACACAAATTATTCACCACTCCTTCTGAGTAATCTGATTTTTCAATATACATGGTTAACGTATCATCATTATCTATTGTATTGATGAGTTTAAATAAATGAAACATGTTGACACCAATGATAATTTTTTCATGCTTGCATTCATAGATTTCAAAGTTCTCCGCTTTTAAAAATAAATGAACTAAAATGGTATGTGACTTATCCATATTAATGATTCTCATACCATCCGGTTGAAATGTAATGTTGGATTCCAATAAAATATCTTTCAATGCCGTCATCAGTGTACGAAACGGTGCTATTTGAACCGTTTTTAAAGTAAGCACATTACTCATAATAGTAAGTTTACGCAATGAACCTTAATATACTTTTAAACAGTTAATAACGTGTTTAGTGCCGTTAATGTGTCCGATGGAAGTGACGTCGGAAACTTTACTTGAAACTCAATGATGAGGTTACCTACACTGGACTCCCGTTTCATACCTAATTGAGGCACCACCTTTTTATAATTGGGCTGCACGATATTTCCAAGGGTATTGTTAATGGTAAATGATTTTCCTTGTAAATATTCCAATTCAAAAGAAAAACCACAGAGCGCTTCCTTTAACGTAATGGTATGTTGGTAGTACAAGTCCAACCCTCGGCGTGTCAGTTTGGTAGTATTGTCTACTTGTATCGCGATTCTCACATCACCCAAGGTACCATCCGGACCCATGTTCCCTTTGTTCGGCAACAATAAACATTCGTTACTATCAATGCCTGGAGGAATGTCAATGTAACACGTTTCTGTTTCCAATTGTTTAATTTGATTGTGGTGAACCCAACGTTCAATCACAATGGATAATTTACACCCCGTGTACGCTTGGTCCAGTGTAATATTCACATGAACCGTCATGGGAGGCGGTTTCATGATTTGCTGGAACATGACGTTCATGTGGGGAGGCATGGCGTGCATGCCCGGCATCATGAACGGATCGCCTCCAAACATCATGTCAAACAGGTTCACCTCTTGCGGATGCAACTGTTGGTCGTATTGTCTCCTGCGTTGTTCGTCCGATAATGTTTCGTACGCTTCATTGATGGTCTTGAATTTGGAAGCGTCTCCTGTAGGACGATCGGGATGAAATTCAAGAGACAGTTTCCTGTACTGTTTCTTGATTTGGTCGGGAGAAGCATTTTCAGGAACACCTAAAATAGAATAAAACGTCATACAAGAATACATGATTATTATTTATAATGTTTTACCGAATGTCTTTTGATTCAGATGAAATCGTCGCTTGGAGGCATCACTGACGGTTCGCCGCGTCACCCGCTCATATTGCTCTGGGTTGTCAAAAAAAAGTCGGCGCGCCTCCTTGTAATCCGCAGGGTCACTTTCCATGACGACAAAAAAACGGTACTCATCCGGAGTCCCAATCTTGTACGGGTACGCCTCTCCTGTGATGGCGTTCAAAATGTTCTTGTTTAATGACGTGATGGGTTGATGAAAAAAATCAGGGAGCGTAAACGGCCTGTCCTTATCGCTCACGGGGTCCTGGTATTCAGGATCGTCAATCTCGTCCTGCCACATCTTACTTTATGTAGTGAAGATTTGTTTAAATCCTTTATTCTATATTAACATGCGTCAGCATGTGCCTCCGGCAACACGCCTTGGTTAATCTAAGGTGGTCCATGACTTTTCCTTCTACCGTTTTTTCCGTGTTGGTTTCGCTAAAGTAAACGGGGTCCGACGATTTGCGTACCTTGGCAACTTCCTCTTGAAAGTAACGGTACTTGTCGGCAAGCACGGTTCCACAAGTGAAACATTTGATGGGAATAATCATCTCTTACTTATATCCATAGATATTTTTAACTTCATTTTTATTGTTTATTGACGCACAAGAATACCTACCATACTTATCATGACGTCTTGATTTAGTTGTTTTGAAAGAACTAAATCTCCATGATAATTACGTTCGTAAAACTTACATTCCCGGAAAGCGAAGGCTCCCAATGTCCGGTTGGCGTAATCGTACTTACCTAAGAAATAACCCATGGTATCGGAATGAACGAGGTAGGTCTTTCCTACCGTCATGACAAACTCATCGCATTCCGAGTACACTCGCCCTTCCAGGATAATTTCGGAAGACATGATTTATAGGTATCGTAGCATAAATGATAGGCTTCAATTTAACGTAATCGTTGAGTGCGCCGGCCGCCTGACCTTTTTGTCATGGATTTTGCGAGTTTTCGGACACTGCTGCTTAAATCATACCTGGTAGGAAGACTCTTCACCTTGTCACGAACTTCTTGTTCGAGCTTGTTGTCAAATTCATTTATTTTTGACAAAAGTTGTTTTGCCGCCTTTCTAGTTTGTGGAGAAATGGAGAATACTTTGGTTTCACGAATCTTTCTTTTAATTTGGGCTACATCTAAAGCATGTTTTGCTTTTGATAAAAGCGAAACACTTTTTAAATTAGCATTCCTTGAGGCAGTCCTCCCGGTAACATGTTTATCATTTCTCATATATATAACATATATTATTTCCTAAACAAAACGCGAACATTATTTAAAAAAAAAGAGATGGATAGAATATGAATACGCATTGCATTTCATTAGCAGTGGCATTTTTAACCTTTTTTGGAGCAGAATTTGGTTTTCTTGTGTATAAAATGCATAAGATAGAAGTATTCATTGATAATAAAAAAAAGACGACTATAGGACACTACCTTTTGGAATGAGTACGTTGTTTAGATCGTTTTTGTTTTGTGTATCTTTTAGGCGGATATCGTCTTTGTTTTTTAGTAAACCTCTTTCTGCGAGTACGACCCCCCTCTGCAGCACCTCTCGCTAAATCTTTTTCTTCTGCCAATAAATCTAGTTCTGCATCTGTCTCGGGTACATCCACGGTTAATATAATGATATGTTTCATTTCTCCATATATATTCTTGTAAAAATCTATAAAATTTTGTTTTAATTCCTCATTTGTCATTTGGTCTATTTTTACTAGGATGTCTTTTATTTCTGGAATGGAATCATGTTTATAATCTTCTAAAGCCTTTTCATATGCGGCAATCATCTGTGGAATATCTTTCTTTGTAGTTATCGCTGAGGCTAAATTGGCGGCTGCAACATTTACACCATTGCGTACCGTGATGTCTCTTTGTACGATGTCTAACAATTGTACCTTGTTATCGTAATAAATATGCTGATTGTCAGGATCGCCTTTAAATAAAAATTGTAATTCATGTAGTTTCTTTTTCTTGGCTTTGATTTCAGATTGTCTTTCTTGTAGAAGATGCTGTAACTCCATGAATTGTTGAACCTCTTCTTCAGTTAGTGTATCATCGGATGTATATTTTTCTTCTAAAGAGGTATATTCTTCATTTAATTTTTGTAAAGGCCGATGTAATTCTATGAGTTCATCAGTTGTATCTTTTATGGTTTTAAATCCATCACGCATCTTCTCATATGTGGGGATCAACCCCGCATATCTAGTTAAATTAAACTCGGTATTTTTTTGAACGGCCTTAACTAATTCTGTCGCTAATGATGGATCGGTATAGGTAGTCTTTTTAAGTTTATCATGAGTGACGGTTACCCATTGACGAACCGACCATTTACTCCAATAATCAACATCTTGTTCTGCCTTTTTTAAAACATTAGACTTACTTCCAAATTCGGCGCACCATTTGTCTATTAATATTTTCTCTTTAGGAGTAGGTTCCTGTTTTTTTAATATTTTTTGCTTTTTTTCTAAATCTGTTATTGCTTTCGCCTTATATTGTCTCCATCCTATCAAAAGGATTTCGGCACTATCTTTTTGTTGTGCTATATACTCTTCGCGTTCTCCTTTTTTCATTTTATAAAAAGAGTGTTGTTTAGGATAAGTGACTTCACTATTCATCAGATATAATTTGTCAACTGCTCGTGCGGTTCTTCTTTTTTCACGCTCATTGGGAGCATCAATGTCTTTACAAGATAAATCCATCAAATACACACTTTTAACACCAGCTTCAGTTAAAAATTCTAATAATTCAAAATAAGTAAATTCCAATTTGTCCTCATCTGCGAAAAGTAATTTACCCTCGGGAATTTCAGGATTGGTGGAATGCAACACGAATAATCCTCCACCTTTATATTCTGTAATGGATTGAGAAAATATATCATTGGTTATTTTGGTTAGATGACTATAGGTAACAAAACCCTGGTTAAAAATAAAATTTTTAGATAATAATGCGCTTGGACTGTTTTCTATGGTTGACTTTTTTTTTCCAATCGCAGCCATTGTCATTTTTGCTATAAAATCTTTCCTTGATGTACTATCACGTTTAATGCGGCCAAATGATTTACGAAACATAGCAGTATATTCTCCCTTTTGAGACCAAAAGAGGGTATTATTCACTGCATTTGTAAGATAAAAATCCATACTTGTTGGAATATTTATTTCCTGAATGTCTTTAGAAGATTTTGTCACTCCATGACCCTCAAACAGAAGTACTATCTCCGGAAGTGGTGGGGTTTTCTCTTTTTCCAAGTAGGCACCAAGGGAAGTTCGGCGAACTTTTAACGGGGAATGATCTATAGTAAGTTCCTCTACCGTAGTGGTGATCTCCTGTTCGCTTTGAATGGTGATGACACCTTCGGGGGTATGTTCTCCTGGAACCGGCCCTGCCTCGGCCCTGCCCTCGCCGGGAACAATAGCACATCTAGGTTCTACTTCTATTTGTCCTTCTAGAACGGCAGCACTACCTGCTTCTCCAGGAACTTCAGCAAGTATTTTTTTTACACCAGCATCCTGATTTTCTAATACGATATCGGCGAGTCTATCTTCATCTACCTCTTCATCTACATCTAACCCTACATATAGGACGGGTTCCGTGATGGATGGAGGAGGAACATCTATGATTTCGGGGGCATCCTGTGTATCTTCTATTCCTACGGATAAAAACACACCTTCACGATCTGTGTAAGCAGTATTTAAATGAGATTGAGACTCGCATCGGGCATTTTGTGAAGCCATTTTTCCAAAAGATTCACGTTTTACTCTAGTTTCTTCAATTAACAATTCACGTGTAACTTTAGCTTCTTCATCACTTTTTACTTTAGCTTCTTCAATTGACAATTCATACAAAAAATCACTTATTTTTGATAATGTAAAATTTGCAGTGTCAAGAACGTTCTTGGGATATCTCGTGGGTGATTTTATTCTAGTGGATATATTTTTAATTGCTAAAGATAATTCTTCAACACGTGCATTTGCGAGTTCCCTATCGCCTTTAAACAGTGGTGAATCAATTACGTGTTTTGTCTCGGCCAATGCGATGTTCGCGATGGCAATGATTTCTTCAATTTGTACCCTTGTCTCTTCTGGTAGTGGTTCTGCGAGTCTCGGCGGAGGTTTAGATTGTGTAGATGGTGGTACAGGAGGTAGTGCCTGTTGCGGTGCAGGAGTAGATTGTGTAAATGGCGGGGCAGGAGGTAGCGCCGGTTGTGTAGATGGTGGTTCAGGAGGTTCCATAATATGTATTATAAATTAACCTAAAGATAATTCATGTAATCAAAGTGTATGGCCCAACCAAAAGAAATGAGTCTTGTGAAAGAATATTTCAGTTTGTTGACACGATACCAAAAAGAGTATGGTGTCAACACGATTCTACTCATGCAAGTCGGTTCCTTTTTTGAAGTGTATGCGGTTGAGAAAGATTTATCTAACATTCAATTGTTTTCTCAATTGTGTGACTTGAATGTGGTGGAAAAGGCGAACAGTAAAGTTTTCATGGCAGGGTTCAAAGATACTCAAATTGAACGTTACTTAAAAAAGATACAAGAAGCTGGATGCACCGCCGTGGTTTACACACAAGATGAAACCAAAGTGAACCGTAAACTATTCGGTATTTTTTCACCTGGCACGTACTTTTCTGAATCTCCTCAATTAACGAATTCCATTACATGTATTTGGTTAGACATTGTTGAAGAGCGAGTATTACGAAAAGGAAAGTACATCACCATGGGAATCTCCAACATTGACATTTATACAGGAAAAACGTCCATTTTTCAATGCAAAGAAGAGTACCGCAACAACCCTACCACGTACGATCAACTAGAACGCTTCATTTCCATCACCAACCCGAGTGAAGTCATTTTGATTGCGAACATGGAGATTCAGGACATGGATGCGGTCATTAGTTACGCGGGGATTCAATGCGACCTCATTCATAAAATTAAGACGGACAATCCAACGTACCAACAAAAAATAATCAATTGTGAAAAACAAACTTACCAACAAGAATTGTTATCGTCGTACTACAAAAACGTTCATTCTTTTTACGACTATGAAATTGCGACTCAATCCTTTTGCTTTTTAGTAGATTTCGTGTACCAACACAATCCTCATTTGGTACACCAATTGGCAGAACCGGAATGGGAACACACCCACCAACATTTAGTACTTGCGAACCATTCATTGAAACAGCTAAACTTGATTGATGATGGCACCGTGAAACCCAATAAACATTCATGCGTCACCTCCATGCTGAACGATTGTTGCACGCCCATGGGAAAACGCAAATTCAAAGAAGTACTGTTGAACCCCGTGTGCGATGAAACCTATTTACAAACGGAGTACGACATGGTAGACCACATGATGTCTTCAGCACTTTGTTTTAACGAATTAGGAACGTTGAAAGATTTATCTAAATGGGAGCGCCAAGTGTTTATGAAAAAGACCACACCACGTTCGTTCGTCCAATTACTGGATAACATGACGATCATTCAAGACGTTTACGCCAAATGCGACGATCGTATCCGGACCCATGTCGGAGGACATGAAATTGCCGAGGCATGTGACGAGTTGTCTACGTTCATTCGCCAACATTTGAATCTTACCCTTGCGAAAGAAAGTGAAACGTTTGACGTGAATTTTATGAATGAAGGAATAGATGATGAACTTGATAAAAAGGCAAATTTATTAATAGAATCTCAACAAAAATTAAACGCGATTCAAACTTATTTAAATTCATTAATTGAAACAAAAGAAAAAAAGAAAACGGAGTACATCAAGTACCATGAAACGGAAAAGAACCACATTGATTTACTGTGTACCAAACGTAGATGTAAATTGTTACAAGAAGCGTTACCGAATAAGCCCACGGTGGTGACCGTGTACGACAACGACCATTCGTTTGAGTACACCATTTCTAAACAACAAATGAATTTTTGTATCCAGAGTGCGTCCAATTCCTCGTTGGATGAACCTTACTTGAACGACTTGTGTAAAACCATCACTTCTCTTAAAGTATCGTTGAAAGACATCATTGCGCGTGTGTTTTATGCATTCGTCCAAAAATTTGAAATGTTCCAACCTAAATTAGAAAGGATCATTCATTTTGTTACCCATTTGGATGTCTTGTTTACGAAAGCCAGCATTGCGAAAAAGTATAATTATTGTAAACCGACCCTTACAGAATCCCCAAAATCGTTCGTTCATGCGAAAGGGTTACGCCACGCTTTGATAGAACAACTCCATTCTAAAGAAATGTACGTGTCTAACGAAGTGAGCGTTGGCAAAGACACGGATGGTATTCTGTTGTACGGGACCAACGCCGTCGGTAAAACAAGTTTCATTCGTTCGTTAGGCATTGCGGTCATTATGGCACAAGCGGGGATGTACGTCCCTTGTTCGGCGTTTCATTTTAAACCGTACCATTACTTGTTTACGCGTATCATTGGGAATGATAATTTATTCAAAGGCATGTCAACCTTTGTGGTAGAAATGTCGGAATTGAGAACCATTTTAAAATTAAGTAACGAACATAGTTTAATTTTAGGAGATGAATTATGTTCTGGAACAGAAACCCAAAGTGCCATTAGTATTTTTGTAGCAGGGATTCAACATTTGCACCAACGTAAAAGTAGTTTTTTGTTCGCTACCCATTTGCATGAAATTACCGACTATGATGAAATTACCTCATTGTCTTCTGTGAAAATGAAGCACTTGTCGGTCATGTATAATAAAGAAAAGGATGCGTTGGTGTATGACCGTAAATTAAAAGATGGACCTGGCGAAAACATGTACGGGTTAGAAGTGTGTAAGTCCCTACAACTTCCGGCTGACTTTATTGAATCTGCCTACCGCATACGCTCCGCCCATCGTCCTCCATCTGGACTTTCTTTAAAAGCGTCACGGTACAACTCGCACAAATTAGTAGGGGAGTGCGAACAATGCGGCAAAAGGGGGACGGAGGTGCATCACATTCATCCCCAAAAAGATGCCACGGATGGAGTGATTGTTACGGAATCGTCCATCTTCCATAAAAATCATTTAGGTAATTTGATGACCTTATGTGAATCTTGTCATGATAAAATGCATACCTAATGGTATTGTTTTACATGAAGATACATTTGTTGAAACCGGTAGTAATTGCTAGACATATATTTACCCAATATAAAATAAGATACGGATGGTAACATAATATATATAACTATTATATGCTACATCAGTTAAGACAAAAAGAGTTGATACGAAAAAAGATCATTTATTTAAAAGATCGTGTTTCTGAAAATCCGTTGTTACAATCTATTTTAGATGAATACATTTATTTATTTCAACAAGTAGAAAAAGTGTCTCACGATAAAATAAAAAATAAATTTGATGAATGGATTAAATAATCTTGATTCATTCTATGCAGAAACGAATGGCGTTATGTTTATTTGGCATCTCTTTACTACAATTTAGGCACCGAAGTAGAGAATTATATCACGTGAATTATCAAAACAGTTTGGTGAATTATCATACCTACATTTACCAGTATTTCAAAGAAAAAGGGTACCTCATAGATGTTTACTTATCCACCAATCTATTGAATGAGAATGATAAACAGAAATTATTGCAAATCTATCAACCCATCGCGTCTTCTTTTCATGAAAATGAAGAGGATTACCACCATTCACGAAATGTAAAATTGGATTCTGTCCTAGATTTATGTTTATCCAGTAAGATACCATATGATATGGTATTGGTGACACGGTTTGATTTACATTTCCAAAAAAACTTTCACGAGTCCAACATAGATTTCACGAAATTCAACCTAGTTTCTATACTAGAGCTTCCCAATTTGATATGCGACAATTTCTACCTGTTTCCTTATTCGGTGTTACCCCTGTTTTCTAAAGTTGTGAAAAAAAACATGCATGTCTCTCACCATCGTATTAAACATGACATGGAATATATCAAAGGACCAGATTATATCAACTATATTTTAAATGAAAATCGCATCGTTCAGTTGTTATCATTTTATAAGATTGTTAGAAACAAAATAAAATAAATGTATGAGTATGGAAGAGTGTCTGGTTTGTTTTGATGAAACAAACCAGTTTCAACTGTTTGCGTGCGGCCACAAAGTGTGCGTCTATTGCTACCCGCGTCTTCGGTCCAACAAATGTCCGGTATGCAACCAACCCATTGAAATCATCGTCGCCGACAACATCGTAAGTAAACGGGGATGTTGTTTCGTCCTCAGCATCATTGTGGGCGTCATCGTGTACTCCTACTATTGGTGAATCTATTTAAATAAAACCAACCATGTATATACCATGGAAAGTTATGATCTCGTCATTTTGATGTTTGGATGTTATACGGAAAAGAAATACAAACGTCAAATAGAAGTGATTAATAAAACATGGGGAATGGCATGTAAATTGTATTCGGTTAAGCTGCTTTATTTTTTAGGAGAAGAAAAAAGAATTGGATTTCGGGATACGAATACGATAAAATATATTAATTTAAAAGGAGTGAAAAATGATTATGCATCTGCTTCATACAAACAATTTTTAGGATTACACTATGTGTATGAAATGTATAATGCCAAATTTATTTTTTGTGCCGGAACCGACACGTACATCAACATTCCTAAAATGATGGCGTACCTAACTCATTTTTCTCCCAAAGAGGAGCTCTTCATAGGTGGAGACGGTGATTACCGTCAGATTGGTACGATGAACTGCTACTTTCATGCAGGAGGAGCTGGTTTTATCATCACTCAACCGTGTTTAGAAAAGTTATACCCATTATTAACTACCATCATGGGTAACTGGATTACTTTATGTAAGGAAAATCACGTGGAAGTGTTGATAGATTCATGTGACGTAGCCATTAGTTTTTATTTACAGAATCTTATTCCTGAACTTAAAATAGTTACCAACGACGACTATTTTTCAAACTCAAATCATCATGGTTGGCCGTGGCGTCCAGATCGTATAGACATGACAAAGTTGATTACGTGTCATTTCATGAATGAATATCATTGTTATGAATTTACAAGTATTTTACATAAAAACAATTATTTTTTAACAGGTTTTGTTGCATAGTTCAGGTTCAGGTTTCTTAAACGTTAAACGGTAGGCTTGCGACAAGGGAGTTTCACTGTAGTTTAGCCGACGTTGGTATTCTCGTAACAATGAAGAATTATTAAGAATGATGGCGTCATATTTTTTACGAAGGGTCCAATTGCTCGCGGTGACACTTCCCCAGGTAGATTTAAAATTAGGGTTGTTGGTTTTGACTACGTTGTACGCAGGGACTGTAGTAGGGGCGACGAAACACGTTTTTTTTAAATAGGCGCGATTGTCATAATAATAAGGTGCTTTGCAAAGACCCTTCATGGGTACCGGACACCCCGTAGAAATGCATTGGCATGTTCCGAACGTTCTTTTGTCTTTGCACGTTTCACATGAAACGTTATGGGTATACTTGTAACTATTTTTACCTAACATTTTCCAATCCGTTGCCGATATCGTGCACTGGTTGTACGCATTGGGAGTAGTGATGACATGATTCGGACCGGTTTTTCTGTAAATGTGAAGTGGCCGAGAAGAAGGGACGTCATTTCCATGAAATAAAATGCCAGGGTTTCGGGTAAACACGGATTGGTTGACATTCTGAGACACTTGTTTGGTAGATCCGAAGGAGATGCCCTCATCTTTTTGTATACGTGCGCGAAACATAATATACTGATATAAAATATATTTAGTATATTATGTATGTCATTTTACTATTATTGATTTTTATTTTATGGTTCTATGGTTCTCCCAAAATAGAAGGTGCTGGTAAAAAGGATAAAAAAAGTAAAAGTAAAGGTAAAGGCACCGTGGCTCCCGAAGGTGCAGCCCCTGAAGGAGGCATGGGTTCTCCCCTGTGTTCTGAAAATGAAGAAAACATTAAATTAATACGTTCTCAAGTAAAAGAGATACTTTCCTTAAAACAACAAGTAGACGTTCTACGAAAAACAAAAGAGTCCAATAAAAATAAATTAGATAAGATACTTCAAAAAGTAAGCACCATGGTATAAAAAATAATCCATGTTTAATAAATATTAATGCTTTGATGAGTTTCTACGGAAAGGTTATCTACCGAACAATTGAGTCTATCCCCATCTTTATGGTACATTAGTATTTTTTCAGTGGTGGTAATATTCATAAACGCGAGACATATGAGGCGACTTCGCATGTATTGTTTTTTTTGAATGAAAATGACGTTGTATCCTTGATTTTGATTGGCTACATTAGGAATGGTTTTCCAGCGACCCGATTTTAATTTACGTTCAATCTCGCCATTCTTGTATACCCGAAGCATGGACTCTCCAATGGTGAGTTCATTCATTTTACAGTTTGATGTTCTATGTGAATTCCTACCAGTTCAATTTTATTGACATACTATATGGATACGATTAACAAAATAGTAGAATACATTCCCATGTCTCTCAAAAACAAGATTCCCTACTTCATTCCTACCCAGTTACCCACATGGTGTTCGGTGTTATTCATGACGACCATCCTCATTTGCATCCTCATCTATGTTTTCATGATGTACGGCAAAAAAAAATGTCCGAAGAATGTTCCTCAATCAGGAATCTTAGGGTTGCATCATGCCTCGGATACCAAAACCGATAATTATTTGTGTAATTACATCATCAAGGCATCTTATTCTAGTTGTGCGGTAGGAAATTTTAAAAATGACTATGTAGATTTATGTGCTTTGAAAAGTGTCATTAAGCAAGGGTGTCGTTTCCTTGATTTTGAAATTTATTCATTGGATGGCGATCCCGTGGTCGCCGTGTCAAAATCCGCATCGTTCAATGAAAAGGGATCGTTCAACAGCCTGGATTTACGAAATGTCTTGAAATGTGTGTACGACAATGCGATATCTACATATGATAACAGTACCATTTCTTGTCCGAACCCGAAAGATCCGTTGATTTTAAATTTTAGAATGAAAACGTCCATGATTGACATTTATAATAAAATGGCGTACCAATTATCATCCATCTTTGCAACGGTACTGTTATCCAATGAATATAATTTAAACAATGTCGCCTCGTCAGAAGGAGCGTACGATGATAACATGTGGACGTCCTTGAAATTAAACGACGCCGTAGGGAAGGTCATTGTGATGGTGGATTCGGTAGATTCTCTTTTGGAAAGCAGTCGTTTGTATGAAATGGTAAACGTCATGAGTAACGGTACCTACACTAACATGATACGGAACAATGATGTCAATTATACCATGCAAAATGGTAAAACTCCCTCCAATGAATATTATACTTCGGCGAACTACACCAAAACCACGGTGGTCCTTCCGCCGTTACAACATCGGCCAGTGAATTATCCCGCAACTCAATGTTTTAATTTGGGAATTC
>Ga0247722_10001425_pt1 | contig 13232 bp, 5 predicted proteins | sample MSEWelMarce3H_FC_FD_189094 | JGI IMG/M metagenome (GOLD analysis project Ga0247722, IMG submission 189094) | Subsurface sediment microbial communities from gas well in West Virginia, United States - MSEEL Well Study Marcellus 3H_FC | ecosystem: Environmental > Terrestrial > Deep subsurface >... | reverse complement strand
GCGATCGACGTCGTGAATAACAATACCATTCCCATCGCAACGAGCGACGACGGAATCACGTGGCAGTGTGTGCGCACATCCCAAGCACCGAATCTCACAGAAGGCGCATTCATTGGGTCAAACTCGCGCATCGGTGCGACCCCGCTCATCAATAGCCAAATTATTATCACTGATGGCGGAGATACAGAGGGCAACTCGGATTATGGCGGAAGCGGCACGGGTGTTGCGCAAATTGACATCATCGCGGAACTCACACCGGTGTCGAATGCGGCGGCGAGTGTGACCGGCACAGTGGGTATTCTAGGCGCGGCTGGCAATGGAGTCGTAGGTCACGTGACCACACCGAGTTTTGACAATACGGCATTTACGATAACAACGAGACCGATGTAAGCGGAGCCGCGAAGTGAACGAAGCCAATCACATCATTATCGATTAACCACGAGGTCGCAAAAAGCACAACCGCGGAGCCGCAAGCGAACAAAGGCACCGCCGTAGTCGCGGAGTCGGCGACGTGAAACGAATATCTTATCATAATACAGTAGAAAGAATGGCGTTCGCGCGAAAAACTGTCACAAATTATGTTTTTACAAGAGGCGCGAATACTACCGCGATTGGAGGCGGTGGCGGTGGCAGCAGTGGCACCGGAGGAGGCGCGGGAGGCAGCAGTAGCGGCGGTGGAGGCAGCACAAGTGGAAACGGGTGCGAGGAAATAGAAGCATTGATGAATAGCACACTCGTAAAAGATATCGGCCTAATCAGCCAGAATTACTCTTCCGGCGCATTCGAAACCATCAAAACGCAACTGACACAGATGATATATAACAATTATTCGGTGGGATTATATACAGCCCGCAAACCATTGAACGCTACCTATGAAAAAATACGAAAGGTCATCCTGACAAATTTAGAGGGTTTGCTTCAATCCATCAACTTATACAATGTAAATACGGATGTCACGCATCAGAGAGATTCATATAAAATAAGCGCCGATAAATTCAATAACCCCGAGGAATTAATCGCACAGCTGAATATGATGCGCGGGTCTATCTCGCTCTTCCCAGAACAACACATTACCGTTATTCCGGTTCAAATCAAAATAGAATACCTGACATATATTCAGACCTATGGCTATCCAGAGAACGGTATTTGGGACCCCGATTTGCTAGGCGCCATTATTATGAGTATCCGTCCTACGACTGTATAGCATTCGCTACGCTGCCGCTCGCGATTCCATTCGCTACGCTGCCGCTCGCGATTCCATTCGCTACGCTGCCGCTCGCGATTCCATTCGCTACACTGCCGCTCGCGATTCCATTCGCTACGCTGCCGCTCGCGATTCCATTCGCTACACTGCCGCTCGCGATTCCATTCCATTTCATTCCATTCCATTCCATTTCATTCCATTCCATTCCATTCCATTCCATTTCATTCCATTCCATTCCATTTCATTCCATTCCATTCCATTTCATTCCATTCCATTTCATTCCATTCCATTACTCCGTTTACTCCGTTTACTCCGTTTACTCCGTTTACTCCGTTTACTCCGTTTACTCCGTATAATCATATAAAAACATATATCATTATTTTAACAAGAACATAATAAGTATTTCAAACAATGTCAACGCAAGATTCCGGAACGAAGCGCGGCAAATACGGGTTTGACCTCGATATCAACAGTTACTCGATTGAAGACATGTTGGAAATCTATAAAATCCCGAAACATCAGAAGGGGAATGTAACGGAAGATTATATCAAAAATATGACGAAGGAAATCATCCAGCAGTATAAAAACTACAATGCGACCAGCATCGGCGGGGATATGCCCTTCTCCGAGAATTACAGCGAGGATGACGAGTATGTCGTCTTTTTCAATGAAGCCCAGAAACGCATTCTTCAGTATCTCCAATCCGGCGTTTCATTCATCAACGACTCCAATCTCTCGTCCGCGTCCGGGAAAACCGCAGAGAACCGCCTCATCCAGAAATTCTCGCCGTCATCCATTATTAGTGACCCAGACAAACTCGTGATGATGCCGAAGGAGGATGTCCGCGTCCAGAATATCAACCCCAATCTCATCGCCACACCGTCTATTATCCACGAATACGCGAAGGGAGTTATTAACCCCCTAGAACGACGCACGATTAAGCGCATAGTGAGTATAGATACGCTGTTTCGCACCGACCACGGGTCCACATCATCCGCCGACTATATCTGGAATCTGCCGACCCCCATCAACAATGTGCTTTCTATGAAAATCGTATCGATGGAGTTCCCGAATATTATCAAAATGTTCTCTAGCACCCGGAAAAACAGTATTTTTACGGTCCATCTCTATAATGTCCCGCAGCGTTATAGTATTGGTGTTAATATTTTCAAAACGGTATTCATCAATCATACCGAGACAATCATCATCCCGGATGGATTTTATGTATCATCCGATTTTGAGGTGATTATGCGTAATTATTTTATAAACTCTCTTGCGCCGACAAGGGGAACCATCGTCGCGGATTTGAGCTCGGACAATATCACGTATATGCCGCGCGCGCCGACGATTCAAACCGCCGCGCCCGGCCAACTCTTGTATGAGGACGCAAGCACGAACCAAATGAACTTCAACGGCATGAAATATCTGATTCTAGAAGTAAGCGACCTTTCGTCGAAGACAATCATCCGTTCGAGAGAATCAACCGACGCGGTTCCGCCGATTCCGAACTCCGAGACAGAACCGAGTTATCGCGCATTTTCCGGGTCGTATGCGACAAATTATAATTATTCGCCGAATTTTTGGTTCAAACTGGATTTCAATGTCCAAGAAGACAAATCGTTTACGGAATATTATAGAGAAGGCGGTGTATTTGTGCGAAATGTGACATATGAAACCCAGACCATTAACGGCCAACCCGTCCAGGTGATGGTAGACCCCGCGCCAAATGGAGCCGAATGCGCGACTGCGTCGGTCGCGCGCACCCATATGACGTCGAAGACGCTTCAATGCTTTCGCCCCAAACTAGACCCGCACACAGGTAAAGTAATGCGGACCAATACGAAGATGCGCCCCCTCTATAAAAACGCGGGTTGGGCGATGGGATTTTACAAGGACATCTATGAAGTCAAAACAGGTGTAGCATTTCAGACACGATTGGACTCGAATGCGACGTATACACCCTTGATATACAATCTATATGTTGAAAGCGAGTCGTCTTACGGTAGTTCCGTCTCGCAATACTTTTTCCTGGAATTAGATGATTACAATCGGAATTTTACGACGAATACGATTATTGCGGAAACGGGGGGTGGAACACATTTAGGCAATAATATCATTGCGCGAATTCCGATAACTGCGCCGGCGCTGAATATCAACCACTCAAGTCCGAGTGACCTGATATTTAAGCAACGCGATTATTTTGGGCCGGTCAAAATAGAGAAATTACATCTGCGTTTAGTGGACCGATATGGGGAAACTTTAGACATTCAAAACAACGATTATTCGGTGGCGATTGAAATAATAACGACATACTAATGGAATGGAATAGAATGGAATGGAATGCGGAATGGAATGGAATGGAATCGAATGGAATGGAATCGAATGGAATGGAATGCGGAATGGAATGGAATGGAATGGAATGGAATCGAATGGAATCGCGAGCGGAAGCGTAGCGAATGGAATCGCGGAATGGCGGAATGGCGGAATGGCGGAATGGAATCCCCAAAAAATATAATATTTAGTATATTTATAACAAGCAAATATGGTGAACGAAGTACACTTTAACCTTTCTGGTCTTGACCAGACACTTATTCTCGATGTCTCCGGTGCTCTCGCCGGTGAGGCCCCCGTTGCTATCGAGGCAGACTGCATCGCCATCTACAATGTGCAGACTTCTGATATGAAGGCCGTCTTCAAGTATGAGGCTGACTCTTTTGATGTCAACGACACTGATGCTTCCGATATCAAGTACTACGTGTACATGAGCGCATGGCCCGCAACCCTCAAGTTGAACCCCGTCCACGCTCACACTTTGGTTACCCAACCCATGTTGGAAACTGCCGGTGACGTCGTTGCCGAGAAGAACCTCGTCAAGCACGACTTTGTTCGCTACCTCGCAAAGTGCCTCTTTAACACCCCCCACGGTGTCGATCTGTTTAGCAATGAAGACGCTCTGCTCACCGACCTTGTTCAGAAGGGTGCCGGTGCTCGTCTGGCCATTGATGCTTCCCTCAACGCTGTCAACCAGGCCGCTGCTGCTCTTTCCGGTACTGCTCCTAACAAGTACACCACCAACGCACTTACTACCGCTGCCAACTTCTCCCGCGTGTTGTTGCGCCAGATTGCCAATGTTCGCCCTGCCCGTTTCTATGAGGCCGACGTCAGTGGTGCCTCGGGTATCCAGAGCGTCCCTTTTAAGAACGGCGACACCATCAGCTTCAAGACCTCTATCGCCCCCGCCGCCCTCCAGCATAACCTCACAGGGCGTGACCCCTTCGCCCCTCGTATCTACCAGATTAAGTTGGTTATGGTTGAAGATGCCGCATCTCCCGTCGGAAACATCATCCCCGTGGAAGCCGACACTGGTGCCACTTATGTCTCTGCCACCGAGTACCCTTACCACGCCGCTTAAATAACAACCACTGTTGTCTACTATATAATAGAACACCGCGCGTGTTCCATTATACTTCATATCTTCAATATACCACGCATCTATAATGCTCACGCACGGTCGTGAACCACCGTTTATGATTGTTACCGTGCCCGTCGAGAGAGTGTTATATCGTCACACACAAAAAAGTCGTGACGATATACGCAGTCAATATTTAATTTAGGCGGGTAAAAATGGATAGACCGTGTATAATTATAACATAAAACAATATATACATTTCAATTATATATAATTATATATATACTTCAATCTAGATTGTTATCAAATGACAACATCTAGTATACTTCTTGTAGACAAACGAATACAAGACCACGAAACCATTGTGGCCGCAATTAAGGCAGATGGTGTTCGGGCGATTGTATTTGATGTCGCAGATATTGATGCGCAAGCGTCGTCGTCGTCGTCGTCGTCGTCCTTTCAGTATATACTCAATACAATCGCGGAACTCGGCGCCGGGTCGTTTTCAAATATCGGCATCGTCCAACATAATACTGGCGCGCCATTCCACCGGTTTTTCGCGGAAACCCAGGGAGAGGAGAGCACTGTAGCGGGGGTCGAAACCGCCGACCCGACACTCCAGACATGGGCGGGATTTGCCGCCTTCGTGACCACCCTCAAAAACACATACGGCGTCCAGAATGTGGATTTGATGGCGTGTGCGCTTTATTCCGACCCGAACTGGAAGTATATTATTGATACGCTGGCCGCACAAACGGGGGTCAGCATACGCGCATCGACGGATGATACGGGGGCGGCGGCGTTGGGAGGCGACTGGTTCTTGGAGTCGCATACAGGCGTCAATCTGAAAGACGTATATTTCACGGAGGCGATTGAAGATTTCCGGGGGGTGCTGATTTTTTCTACAAAATATGATAGTCGTGGCTATTTTTCAACAAAAAGTATAGCGGTTGGAAAAGCGACGGCATGGGGTGGGACTGGTTTCGGTGGTGGAACAGATGTAAATACGATAACCGGCGGTGTCATTACATCTGGTGTTGTTGCGTTGTATTCAAATGGCAACGCTTTTGCCGCGCTAAAAACCGATGGAAGTGTAAGCACATGGGGTCCGACAGCAAGCGGCGGAAATCAAACAGTAGGTGGATCAGTTGCTAGTAGTTTGACGTCGGGCGTTGTAGAAATATATAATAATCGTTACGCGTTTGCCGCGTTGAAAAATACCGGAAATGTAATTACGTGGGGGGACTCAAGCTCGGGAGGAAGTTCCACCTCTGTAGATTTAACAAATGTTGTTGATATATTTTCAAACGAACACGGATTTGCTGCATTAAAGAGTAACGGAAGTGTAGTTACATGGGGAGGGTGGGGAGATTCAAGCACAGCCGCGTCAAATCTCACTTCAGGCGTTGTCTCTGTAAATTTGGCAGGCACCGCAGGAGCTGCATTAAAAAGTGACGGTCGTGTTATCACATGGCCCACCACTGGAACCACCGGAGGAAATTCATCAGCCGTTACTTCAAGTATATCTTCTGGTGTTGTAGCGGTACATACGGATTACGCTAATTCATTTGCCGCATTAAAAAATAACGGTAGTGTAATTACTTGGGGTACCGCAACCGGCACACTCGCCAGTTCAGTAACATTAACAAATATAGTAACTATTCATAGTCATACCACCGGTGCATATGCTGCTTTAAATATAAATGGAGGTGTTGTTACTTGGGGAGTAAATATAAATGGTGGAGATTCAAGTGGAAAAAGTTTATCTTCAAATGTTGTAAAGGTATACAATAGTACTTATGCGTTTGCCGCATTAAAATTTGACGGAAGTGTGGTAACATGGGGTGGTTCTTCGAGTTCAGCCTTTGGCGGAAATTCAACGTCGGTTGCGTCAGATTTATCTTCTGGCGTGGTTGCGGTATATGGAAATAATTATGCGTTTGCTGCTTTAAAAAGCAACGGAAAAGTAATTACATGGGGTGATGCGTTATATGGCGCAAATTCAAGTTCAGTCGCAACAGATATATCCGCCGGTATTGTTGGAATATATGTAACACAAAACGCATTTGCGGCGTTACGAAATGACGGTAAATTAATTACATGGGGTGATTCAACCGCGGGAGGTACTTCAACTTCTGTAAGTACGGACCTATCAGCCGGTGTTGTTAGTGTAAATAACACATACCTCGCATTCGCCGCCATCACCTCTACCGCGACTACATTCGACCTTTCTATGTCATATTATCGGGATATAGACCGATACAATATTCTGCGTAATAAGGAGAATCGGCGTCGTGTAAATCTCACCACTTTGAATAATAACGTATTTACGCTGTCGTCGGCGCGCGACATTCAAAAATTCAACTACACGATTCCATCCGGTAATTCGTTTCGTATTATTATTCCGGATTTTGTGAGTTCCAACTATTCCATTATATCCACCGCAACACTCCCATCGCCGGCCGCGGCCAATTACATTATTGCGTGCGATGAGGGCGAGCCTGTTACGATTTATGGTGTCACCTACATAAACTATGGTGCGTTTGTGTATCGCCGAAATCTCGCCGACAACACATTTACGAAAATGACAAGTGCGGTAATTGATGGCGTGACCTATAAACTATACGGTGGCGACGGTCTTTTTTCAAGCGGTATCGCGTTACAGTATAGATTTGGGGCGTTTGTTTCAAACATAGCGAAAACATTCGGTGACGCACCATTTAACATTACCGCGCCCGTTACAGACAGTAGCGGTGCGTTTACATATACAAGCAGTGATACAACGGTTGCGACAGTGACAACTGGTGGGACTGTAACTATTATAAAGGCAGGCACCACGACCATAACGGCAACCCAGGCTGCGAGTGGACGTTTCACAAGTGATAGCATAACTGCGTCGTTGGTGGTGAGCAAGGTCGAAAGTACACTTAGCGCACTGACCGTTCCAGCGAAACTAACAAACGACATCCCGTTCACAATTAATACACCTACATCGACGAACTCATCTATTGTGTCACCGGTCTATACCATAACGACGAGTTCGAGCTTAATCGTTACACCTCCAGATATCCTGGATATCAGTTATGGGACAACGTGGATACAACGTGGACAGGATATCGATGGAGAAGCCGCAAATGATGAATCTGGCACTAGTGTGAGTATGTCGGCTGATGGAAGAGTGCTTGCGGTCGGTGCATATTCTAATGATAATACTGCTGGTGTGAATGCCGGCCATGTTCGTGTGTATGAGTTATCTGGAAATACGTGGGTTCGACGGGGCGAAGATATTGATGGTGAATTCGCCGATGACCGAAGCGGAATGAGTGTAGGTTTATCCGCGGATGGAAATATTGTCGCAATAGGAGCACCTTTCAATGATGGTTCCGGCAATACAATGGGTAATTCAGGTCATGTGCGAGTATATCGTTATACACCAAATAAACCTAGCGTGACAAGTCAAACCGACCCGTCATTTGGACCGGTTGGATGGACGCGTCTTGGAGGGGATATTGATGGCGAAGGACTAAGTGACAATTTTGGAAATAATATATCTCTTTCTGCCGACGGAACTATACTCTCGATAGGAGCATATACTAATTCGGCAAATATAGGTCATACTCGTGTTTATAGATACAACCCAACAAAAACACAGCCACAACTAACAAACCAAAATCTCTCGACATTCGGTCCAGCAGGATGGGACCGTCTCGGTGCTGATATCGATGGCGAAGCATTAAATGACTATAGTGGACAAAGTGTAAGCCTTTCAGCGGATGGAACTACCCTAGCAATTGGAGCACCCCAAAATGATGGTACTAATGCTAGTACAACTGATAATTGCGGTCATGTTCGTGTCTATAGATACACGCCAAATAAAGTAACAGATATAAGCAACCAGAACGACTTGTCATTTGGACCCATTGGATGGACGCGACTTGGTGCGGATATTGATGGCGAATTTGCTGATGACCAAGCCGGATATGGAATGTATGGTAATTCGGTATCTCTTTCCGCAAACGGAAATACAGTAGCGATAGGTTCGTGGACTAACGATGGAACCACCGGAACTGCTACTGATAATCGCGGAAGTGTTCGTATTTTTGATCTATCTGGAAATACATGGGTAAAGCGCGGGGGGGATATTGATGGTGAAGCAGCCGGCGACTACAGCGGATTAAGTGTAAGTATTTCTCAGGATGGAAATATTGTAGCAATTGGCGCTTCTGGTAATGATGGAACTGGCGCTTCGGCCGGTCATGTAAGAATATATTTTTGGAATGGCACTATGTGGACACAACGAGGCCAAGATATTAACGGTGAAGCAGCTGGCAATAACAGCGGACAAGCAGTTAGTCTTTCATCTGATGGTTCTAGGGTTGCGATTGGAGCGAGGCTGAATGATGGAACCGTTGCGAGTAGTAGACGCGGCCATGTCCGCGTCTATGACATTTCCGTCAATAATCCAATCACCTACTCAAGCAGCAGCTCAAGTATAGCGGATGTATGTGGCAACCTGCTTCTCATCAAGGGCGTCAACGGCACAAGCACCATCACCGCGACACAATCAGGAAATACCGTGACTGGTCGCCTGGATGTCAGCGGAACCACATACACCCTTCAGTATAACCCTATCGCATTTACAAGCAGTAATACCGGTGTTGCTACTATAAGCACCTATGGCACAGTTACGCTAGCTGGGACCGTGGGAACGAGCACCATCACCGCAACCCAACCAGAGACGTTGAATTATTCGAGTCGGAGTGTGACGGGGACGTTGGTGGTGAGTAAGGTCGATAGCACACTTGGCGCACTTACGGTTCCTGCAAAAGCCATAAACGACGTGCCATTTACGCTGACCACGCCGACATCGACGGTTTCATCCATAATATCCCCGGTGAATACGATTACATCGACTGTTAGCGTCATACCGACACCTCCAGATATCCGGGATATCAGTTATGGGACAACGTGGGGTCAGTTGGGACCGGACATTTTAGGCACTCAAGCGAGTGAAAACAATGGATATAGTGTAAGTATATCCGCGGATGGAACTGTTGTTGCGATTGGGTCCTATGCTTACGACAAAGCCGGATTGACTACGAATGCCAACACAGATGAAGGCCGAACCCGCATCTACAGACTGATTGGAACGACATGGACCCTTTTGGGGTCGGAGATTCGGGGAACTCAAGTGAGTGAATACAGCGGAATTAGTGTAAGTCTATCCGCGGATGGAACGACGGTTGCGATTGGGTCCTATAGTTACGACAGGGCCGGAGGGACTACGAATGCCTACACAGATGAAGGTCGAACTAGAGTCTATAAGTACAACGGAAGCGCGTGGGGTCAGATGGGCTTGGACATTTCAGGCACTCAAGCGGTTGAAAACAGTGGATGGAGCGTTAGTCTATCCGCGGATGGAACGACTGTTGCGATTGGGTCCTATAGTTACGACAGGGCCGGAGGGACTACGAATGCCAACACAGATGAAGGTCGAACTAGAGTCTATAAATACAATGGAACTTCGTGGGGTCAGTTGGGCTTGGACATTTCGGGCACTCAAGCGATTGAAAACAGTGGAGCTAGTGTAAGTCTATCCGCGGATGGAACGACTGTTGCGATTGGGTCCCGTTATTACGACAATGCCGGAGGGACTACAAATGCGCTCACAAATGAAGGCCGAACCCGAATTTATAAATACAATGGAACCGCGTGGGGTCAGTTGGGATTGGACATTTCGGGAACTCAAGTGAGTGAAAACTGTGGAACTAGTGTAAGTCTATCCGCGGATGGAACGACTGTTGCGATTGGTTCCGCTGCTTACAACGTGACCGGCACCGATGAAGGACGAACCCGAATCTATAAATACAATGGAACCTCGTGGAACCCGATGGGGTCGGAGATTCTGGGAACCCAATTGTATGAATACAGCGGAATTAGTGTAAGTCTATCCGCGGATGGAACGATGGTTGCGATCGGTTCCTATGCTTACGACAAGGCCGGAGGGACTACGAATGCCAATACAGATGAAGGCCGAACCCGCATCTATAAATACAATGGAACCGCGTGGGGTCAGTTGGGATTGGATATTTCAGGCACTCAAGCGACTGAATACAGCGGAAGAAGCGTTAGTCTATCCGCGGATGGAACGACGGTTGCGATCGGTTCCGCTGCTTACAACGTGACCGGCACAGATGAAGGCCGAACCCGCATCTACAGACTCAACGCCACCACCAACGCCCTTACCTACTCAAGCAGCAGCTCCAGTATAGCGGATGTATGCGGCAACCTGCTTCTCATCAAGGGCGTCAACGGCACAAGCACCATCACCGCCAGTCAAACTGGTAATACCGTGACTGGTCGCCTGGATGTCAGCGGGACCACATATACCCTTCAGTATAACCCTATCGCATTTACAAGCAGCAATACCGGTGTTGCTACTATAAGCACCTATGGCACAGTTACGCTAGCTGGGATCGTCGGGACAAGCACCATCACCGCAACCCAACCAGAGACGTTGAATTATTCGAGTCGAAGCGTCAGTGGGTCCTTGGTGGTTTCGCTGATAACACCCACCTATCAGTCCATCTCGCAAGTCACTAAGACCTACGGAACGGATGTATCCTTTTCGCTGACCTCGGTTATGTCCGGGGTGAGCAACAGCAGTGGCGCGTATACCTTCTCATCCGATAGCACAGCAATTAGCATTGTCGGTGGCGTTGCGACCATTCTCGCATATACGCCTTCGGCCATCACCATCACCGCAACCCAGGACGCCAGCGGGAATTACAATGCGAGCAGTAAGACATTCACGCTCCTGGTGAATCGCGCAACACCCACCTATCAGTCCATCTCGCAGGTCACCAAGACCTACGGAACCGATGTATCCTTTTCGCTGACCTCGGTTATGTCCGGGGTGAGCAACAGTGATGGCGCGTATACATTCTCATCCACTAGCGACGCAATTAGCATTGTCGGTGGCGTTGCGACCATTCTCGCATATACGCCTTCGGCCATCACCATCACCGCAACCCAGGACGCCAGCGGGAATTACAATGCGGGCGGAAGCACCACATTCACGCTCCTGGTGAATCGCGCAACACCCACCTATCAGTCCATCTCGCAAATCACCAAGACCTACGGAACCGATGTATCCTTTTCACTCACCGCGGTGATGTCTGGGGTGAGCAACAGCGATGGCGCGTATACCTTCTCATCCACTAGCAACGCGATTAGCATTGTAGGTGGCGTTGCGACCATACTCGCCTATACGCCTTCAGCCATCACCATCACCGCAACCCAGGATGCCAGTGGGAATTACAACGCGAGCAGTACCACATTTACGCTCCTGGTGAATCGCAAAGTTCCTTCTTATGGCGAGTTCTCAATCCCCGCGGCAACGTACGAGGATATCCCTTTTTCCATTGCGGACTATGCGCCAACCACGGACAGCACGAGTGTTCCATTTACATACACTAGTTCGGACCCCACCGTCACAACCATCAATTCCGACGGAACCGTCATTACTATCATCGGCCAAGGTTATACGACTATTACGGCTTCACAGGATGCCAGTGGAAATTATGCCGCGGGTAGTGTTACCACATCCTTCCTTGTGAACCGCGCAGCACCTACATTCTTGAAGACATTTACAATCCCTGACAAAACATTTGGTGACGAGCCGTTTTCACTGCTTCCATTTACTGAAGGTCTGGATAATACGGACGGAACGTATCATTTCTCCGTCACGAGTTCAAACGCACAGCTTGTTTCTATATCCGAGGTGGATGGTGTTACTGCGACCATTCACGCATACACACCCACTCCCATCACCATTTATGTCGCAATTGACGCGTGTGGAAATTACGCCGCAAGTTCAACCAGTGGCACATTAACTGTCGCTCGTGCTATACCCACCATCGGCACCCTCAGCGCTCCCGCCAAGAACTTCGGTGATGCTTCATTTAACCTGACTGCGCCAACCAGCAATAGCAGCGGCGCGTTCACGTATACCAGCAGTGCGCCTGATGTGGCCACGGTAACCTCCGGAGGCACAGTGACTGTCGTTGGCGCGGGAACCACAACCATCACGGCAACCCAGGACGCTAGCGGGAATTACACCACCGGGTCAGTGACTGCGTCGCTTGTGGTCTCACCTATCACGCCAACCTATCAGTCCATCTCGCAAATCACCAAGACCTACGGAACGGATGTATCCTTTTCGCTCACCGCGGTGATGTCTGGAGTGAGCAACAGCGATGGCGCGTATACCTTCTCATCCACTAGCAACGCGATTAGCATTGTAGGTGGCGTTGCGACCATACTCGCCTATACGCCTTCGGCCATCACCATCACCGCAACCCAGGATGCCAGCGGGAATTACGACGGCGCGGGCAGTAAGACATTCACGCTCCTGGTGAATCGCGCAACACCCACCTATCAGTCCATCTCGCAAATCACCAAGACCTACGGAACGGATGTATCCTTTTCGCTGACCTCGGTCATGTCCGGGGTGAGCAACAGCAGTGGCGCGTATACCTTCTCATCCGATAGCACAGCAATTAGCATTGTTGGTGGCGTTGCGACCATACTCGCCTATACGCCTTCGGCCATCACCAT
>Ga0247722_10001424_pt1 | contig 13249 bp, 10 predicted proteins | sample MSEWelMarce3H_FC_FD_189094 | JGI IMG/M metagenome (GOLD analysis project Ga0247722, IMG submission 189094) | Subsurface sediment microbial communities from gas well in West Virginia, United States - MSEEL Well Study Marcellus 3H_FC | ecosystem: Environmental > Terrestrial > Deep subsurface >... | reverse complement strand
TTATATTAAAAAAATATAAAACAAAAAATACATTGAATATTTTAGAAGTAGGACTTGCGTATGGGACCTCGGCTCTCATTCTTGTGAATGCGCTTATTCAATATAAGCATCCGAAAAACTACACTGTTATCGACCCCAATCAATCAACGCAATGGAAAAGCATTGGGCATAAAAACATTGAGCAATTTTTAGGGCATATGCAGAAAAAGTTGAATTACGAATTGCTAGAAAAATTCTCGACGGATGCCATGCCTAAATTGCGAAAAAAATACGACATCTCTTTTGTGGACGGGGCGCATGAAGAGGAAATAGTAATTCAAGATTTGATAAATAGCGATAAGAAACTCGTAGTCAATGGTCTTATTATCGTAGATGATGTTTTGCATGCCGGTGTCAAACGCGCAGTGAATACATTTTGGAAAAGTTATGGGAAAAAATACAGGAGAATTTGTGTGGATACTGCTAATTTTTCTTTTAGAGAAGCGCCGATGTTATACAATCCAAATGACGTGAAAAAATCTTTTGGGAATCCAAACACAATGTATTGCTTTCAGAAACTAGTAAGTTCAGAAGAACCTGTTAAAAGCAGAAAGATAAAGACAAAGATTAAAAGTAAAAGTAGTAGAAGTAGAAGTAGAAGTAGTAAACGGTCCAATATATAATATTTCAAAATAAACTACTTAAAGAGAAACCTCCATAGTATATCGGAGAGGGAAGAAAAATAGAAACAAACAGCAATTACCCCTTCACTAATTCGAAAAACAAATTGTTTCTAGCAAACAGCACGAATGTCCGAGCCTGGTTCAAGGAGCAGGATTTAAGACCCTGTGGAGTAATCCGCGCGAGTTCAAATCTCGCTTCGTGCAAACAATTTTTCTTGTTCTCTCTACATACTACGTACCCGGTTAGCTCAGTCGGTAGAGCGCCAGCCTTTTAAGCTGGTGGTCGAGGGTTCGAGCCCCTCATTGGGTGTCAAACATAACTTCTTGCAGCATTAAACCAAATGATTAAAACAGAAGTTAGCACGCAGCTCAACTCCAGTTATAAGGCTTCTTGTAAAAGACGCCGCCAAAAAACGGTACGTAGTATTTGTTTTTTATATGTACATATTTCTGACTGTTGTTTGTGTTGTGGGGAGGTGGAGGACTTTTGTGGTGGGCAGGTAGCTAGGACTCAAGGACGCGGGACTCAGGACAGGACTTAGGATAAGCTTTTAAAAATAAAATCGTGGTCTGTTAGCTCAGTTGGCAGAGCAATGCGCTGTTAACGCATAGGTCGCAGGTTCGAGTCCTGCACAGACCGTTTTTGAATAACTTAATGAAAAAACAATTAAGTTATTTATCTTTAATAAAATCACTAAAAGCTCTCCACACCTCGCAGTTTGTCTCAAAGTTATCGCAATAAATGGGGTCGCAATCCACACGGCATTTTTTGAAAATGTGTTCATCAAACTCGTGCTGCTTCACTACTCTGCTATTCTCTATCGTATTCTCGGAGATTCTGAGTCCTTTCTCGGTCATCTGTATTTCTGGATGTTCTTCTGATTCCACATAGTCTTCAATCAATTTATCATAAGGTTTAAAAGGAATACCAAGTGCCGTCACAATTCTCCCCGGCATTCCTTTCATTTTAATCGCTAAAACAACACTACTGGTTTTGGCGATTTCGTCCGTTTGAAACGTGCACAAATAATAATCGGCAATCATTCTTTCTTTCTTTTAAATTACTTAAATTGTTTTCAATTTTTATATTTTTCATAAAATTCCGGAATTGTAAGAATCGGAATACCGAGTTTCCTAGCGTCCCCGGCTTTACCCGTGTCATCGTCTTTTGTCTTGGCGACTACTACAAAAGTATTCTTTGATACGGATGAGCCCTGTACCGCGCCAATTTGTTTTAAAAATTCTATGACGCCTTTATCGCGTGTACCAGTTAATACCACTGTTTTTTTGAAAAGAGGATGTTCCGAGTGAATGATTTCGTTTTCTTCCTCTCCTTCCTCCATCAATTTATATTCCAAATTTGCTTCTTTCAAAAAAGAGAGAAATCCATCAATATTCTCTACAAATGCAGTAGCGCTTTTTTCGGCAATACCTTTGATATTAGAAACCATCGCAATTTTCGCGGGTCTACTCATAACAGACGTCAAAATATCAGGAAAATGAGAAAGAATTAATTCAATCTTTTTCTCGCTGAATCCCCTACCAAATTCATTCGAGGCATCCATTAATTTTGCCAAAGAGGCCTCTTCGATTCTCTCTCGTATTCCTTTATAAAGTTTTGTCGCCATTTTCTCTTTGAATCCTTGCACAGAAAGGAAATCTTCTTTTGTCATTGCTAGAATCTTTACAATAGAATTAAATCCCGCGTCCACCATTCTCTCCACATTACCCGGTCCAATCCCATCCACTTCCAAATTCTTAAAAAAACTCACAATGTTTTTCTCTAAAACAGTGCTATTGTCTTCATAATCCGTCATGATTATATCTATGCGAGTCTCCGTCCATTTGTAGGGGACATCAGGCATTTTCGCATGTTCTGCCGGTACAATTACTTTCTGAATATCCGGAATAACGCCACCTGACCGCGCTATCTGTATAACAGCACCGATACCGATTTTATATTGCTCTATAAATTTACCATTGAATCCCGTGGCATACTCGATGCGAACGCCGTCCAAATGAATCGGCTCTATTCTCACACGCGGTTTCAAGTAACCGTATTGACTTGGACTCCATATTACATCGACGACTTTTGCTTCCGCGGTTTGCTCTGTCAGCAACATCTTAAAAGCAAACGCATGCTCTGGATTTCCGCTTATTCTGGGATACGCCTTGTCATCGGCAGAAACAATCAATCCATCTATTTCGTATTCGCTGGATTCTCTCCATTCTAATAATTTTGAAGAGAGAATATCATTCGTTAATTTCGTAAATTCCTCATATTGAACCGTCTCTGTTTTTAAAGATGTCTTTAAATAAGATACTTGCTCGGACATCGTCAGGCCCTCCGGTACAATAACTTCATATGCCACAAAGTGCAGGTCTTTGACGGGCGCAGTTATTGTTTTATGATTTATAACGCCCGCGACCATATTGCGCGGATTCGCAAATTGACTCGCGTATTTTTCTTGAAAAACTTTCTTAGAAATCATGAATTCACCGCGTATAGCAATGTTGCGCGTCTTCGGGAATTTCATATGCGGAATCAGGTGGCTAATATCTTGCCCGATTTTGCCGTCGCCTCTCGTGTACAACTTAGGACCGGCACCCCCTAAGGTAGTATAAAGACCGCTGACTCCGTCCAATTTGCATGATACAACATAAGGACTTTTAAAAGACTTCATCCATTTTGCGAGCGCGGCCGTATCGGGTTTTATTTTGTCCATTGACCATAATTCAAATGGAAGAACCGCCTTCTCTTTTACGTGTATAGGCGCTCCTACTTTCGCAACAACCGCGAATTTTGTCTCTGCATATTCAAGTATAATATCATATTGCGAATCGGATAAAACAGGCACAGAATTATAGTAGTGCTCTTGCGCGTATTCAATAACTTTCTCCAGAGCATCTTTGTCTAGGTCTTTCAGAGCATCGATTCCATCTTTTTTAAACGCATTGATAATAGATAATAAAGGGCTTTTACTTGTACTTATTATAACGGCCCGTCCATCCTTTCTCTCTTCTGGTTTCTTATAAACCAAATTTAAAAAAGAAAAAATATCCTTTTCATCTTTGAAAATGGGCGACGTTATTTTTGCGCCTTTTACTTTATCTTTTGAGAGAGAATAAATTCCGTGTTCATTTAATGTGTACCCCATGTTTACCGCGTGTTGCCGCATAACAGTATTAAAAATCTTACTGCCGGTGAAATAGAGTTTTGCAAATGCGAATTCATCTGGAGGAGAATAAAGAAAATCAACGCGCCTAGCCGATTTTGCGCCAGGTAATTTGGCGATGACGAGAGCTTTTGATTCGCCTTTAGAGAGAACATGTAGAATAATTCCTTTTTTAACGAGACGGTCTACAATCGTAAGATTTCCATTTACAATCACATCGATATCGCCGGATGTTGCGAGGCCGCGTCGATAACTGCCGACAATTTCAAAAGGTTCATCTGTGCTGTCTTTAAAGAGAGAATAATATTCCTCTATCTCTGCTCTGGGAATTCTCTCTAAAATTTGTTCATAATATTTCAAACCGATTCTCTGAGTTGCATTCAAAATTGTATCTTGTTTTTCTCGCAGTTCCGCAATAGTTGTTATGCCGGCATCCACTAATTCTTGTGCTTTTTTGGGGCCAATACCATAAACATTTGACAATATTGAAAGAGGATTCGCCTTTTCTGACTCGATGATTTGGAGAGTTCCTGTTTCTAAATACTCGTCGAATTTTTCCATGATGGATTTGCCAATACCATTGACATCTTTTATTTGTTCGACAGAAGTAATATCATCGGGATACATGATGAGAGCCTCTTGCGCTTTTTGATACGCTTTTGCTCTGAATGGCTCACCGCGTTTCACCATGATTTCATATAATTTATCCAACAATTCAATAAACGGTTCATTATATCTTGACATATGTATATTAATTATTTTCTCTTTAATTGGTTTTCTTTTACGGGTTTTCATTATAATTTACAAAGAAAGTTATAATGAATGTTTTACTTTTGGAACTTCTTTATACATGCCCAAATCTTCGCGGATTCCTCGAGAGTAAAGGCTCCTCGTTTTTGCGCTAGACTCACAAAGGAAATGATGACATTCAAAGCGACATTCTCGTCTACGATTTCCACGTCGGTCAGTTTCTGAGGGACAGGCTTGAGCTGAGGCGATTCTTCTTCCATATAAGTTGATAAGTAATATAGTTTTAAATACTTTTCGAAATAAATTTATTTGTCATTCAGTATTGAAACAACTACAACTTATGCTAACTTAGCGTCGCCTCCTCAGCCTCCTCGCATCTTCCTTTTCATTGTTCTCCTTCTTTTACTCTTTCTCTTTCCATAGGTGAATGCCCGCTTAAACGTTTTGAGAAAATTAGATAAACGCATTTATATTATATAAAGCTAAAAATATATTTCTTAATATGGCTTCTGCATTTCTAAATACTCTTCTATCATATATATTAAACCAACATACGATAGAAGATTTCTATGGTGTATATGAGAGAATTCTCTCTTTGTTTTTAAAGAAAAATACAATCAAATTTGAAATGTATAAATGGACATCTATTTCCTATACTGGGAAAACCGTAGTGCATACAAATCGTTCTGACTATTGCAAATTTCTATGGCATGAATTAGTGAATCTCGTGGAAACCAATAAGGATATTTGCGAAATCAAAGAGATGTGCGTTTCATCATCTTTCAGCGGGAAAGCAGAATCAGTAAAAGATTCAACGGTATCGTCTTATATGTTTATCGTTTCACAAAAAAACGTATTCCTATTGAACGCGCCTCTAAAGCTATACGCAAGTATTCACATAGAGATGGACAAGGCAACCTCTCCTACTACATCTGGAAGCGTTCTTTCTAAACCGTGTCCCACGGAGAAGTATTTGATAAATGTATATTCCTATGTAACTGATTTGAAAACGATAAAGAATTATATTGAAGAACGGACTGCGGGATTTTTAAAAGAAATACAGGATGCGAGGTCGGCAACTAAATATATATGGACATTGGTTTCTGATTTGCGAGAAAATGCGGATGAAGAAAAATGTTTGGCTTGTTGGGACGAGACACCGTTTGTTTCTTCAAAAACATTTGATAATTTATTTTTCAAGAACAAGAGAGAAACCTTGGAGAAAATCGAGTTCTTCCTAAACAATAAAAAATGGTATTCGAAGATGGGGATTCCTTACACATTAGGCATTGGCCTTCACGGCCCCCCCGGAACAGGTAAGACGTCGTTCATAAAAGCGTTGGCGAATATGACGGGTAGACACATAGTGATTATTTCTCTCAAGTTTATAAAAACCAAAGAGCAATTGCTGAAGGTATTTTTCGAGAGTCGATACAATGAAGACAATGCGAAGGGGTCGATTCTCTTTAAAAATAAAATAATAGTGTTTGAAGATATTGATTGCGGAGGCGGTGTCATCTTTCAAAGAGAGAATTCATTGGAATCAGAGCCACAGAAGACGGATGCGGTAAATCAAATTATTATTAAATCGGGGTCGGATAAACCAACTCATATCCCGACTGCGCTAACATTGGATGATATTTTAAATGTCATTGATGGTATATATGAGAATTCCGATAGAATCATTGTGCTTACCAGTAATTTCTATAACAAATTGGATTCTGCTTTAATACGGCCAGGACGCATAGATATTACTTTGAAACTTGAAAACATAACGCGTGATGAAATTGCGGAATTCTATTTGTTCGCATTTAAAACGAGGATTACTTCGGAGGAAACCATGGAACGACTTAAACAAATCGATGGCATGTATTCTCCTGCTGAAATGTTGAATAAATATTTGCTTTGTGGGAACGATGAAAAAAAATTTATAGATAGTTTATTAAATTAAAGTCCGGTCTTTAAAGCATCTGCGTATGATTTCGTTGGGACGGTATAATCAACCGCCAGGTCTCCTTTCAAAATCATCTGCAAATCTTTTTCAAGTCGCATTGCTACGCATTCTCTCACCATTGGGCATCGTCGGCCTACGCTTGGGAAAGAGTCTTGTTCTGCAGGGATGTCGTCGGTTGAATACGTAACATCTCCTTCTTCTGATACTGCGAGTTTCCAACGCGGATTGCTCACATCATCCGGATGGTCACTGACGACAAACATATTGAGCAGAATATCTTCCATTGTGTAATTGAGGCTTTTCAATTTTGCGGCCAATTGTGAGATGGAAATATTTTTATCTTTAAACGAAAATCCCTCGTCATAGTCATCGACTGTTGTCCAGTCGTCTTCATCATCTTCTCCATCTTCATCGCCTTCTTCATCTTCATCTTCCTCTTCCTCTTCCTCTTCCTTAATCAGAGCCTGTCTGCAAAGAGGGCATTCGAATCTCGTTTCAAAATTTTTAAATAAACACGCTGAATGGAATACATGACCACATGGGGTTTTTGTAGAGAAATCCGAGATAATTTCTAAGCAAATTGAACAGCAATTGCAATCCATTCTTTTCTTTTTTCCTTTTAATTTTACATTCTCTATAAAATTAAAAAAGGTTTCAATTTTTATATTTAAAGCTCTTCTTCTTCTTCCTCTTCTTCTCCTTCTTCCTCTTCTCCTTCTTCTGCTTCCTCTTCCTCTTCTTCTTCCTCTTCTTCTTCTCTTCCTGCTTTTGCTTCTTTCAAAGTTTCTAATCCTGACATCAAAAGCTCTTCAATAATGGCAGGGCTGTTTAAGAACTGTAGAACTTGCGCTTTTCCTTTTCTCAGAATAAACCAAGTCAGCTTTGTAGCATACTTTCTCGGAATCTCGCTGATACTTTGCGCAATCTCGTAAATTTGGGTTCCTAAATTTGAACGGTCCAATTCAGTGTATCCATATTTATCGACTGGTTCGCGGACAACCAGTTTAGCTCTGTAAAATGCCTCGCAAAATTCAATTGTGGTTGTTTCAGGCATACGCCATTGTTTTTTCTCTTCAAATGCTTGTTGTTTTTCTCTCTTCAACTTATTAATCCTACAGAATCTATCAATATGTCCATACTCACCGCACTCAGCGCATCGCATTTTAGCCAAAGCAGGACATGCGTCAGTCCAATGAGAACCTTTCAATTTGCACCAGTTGCAAACTTGAACAGTGGAGGATGATGATTGATTCATTCTTTTTTAATTAAAGTTATTCAATTGCTAAAAAAAGAATCAATTTTTATTTTTAATTATCTGTTCGAAGAAATTATATTTGTTGCTTCTGGAATATTTAATTTTGGGAGATTGTCCCATACGGACTTGCTGTTGAACGGAATTTTAATAATAACTTTTGTCCTTACCTGGATTCTTTTTTGAGAGGAGCTCTGGGAAAATGACGGGATAGTAATTGTCAACATTTTCTTTCTTTTTGTCAATGGATAAAAGATAAAAAAGAATTTCAATTATTATTATTATTTACTTCCCTAAAATAAGTTTCTCGTTTCAAGTCCTGCTGTAACTGCCATAACAAAATCTATTTCTGCTGCCGATGAATGCTCCCTGCTGAATTGCGGTGTAATCGCATGCTGAATCTCGTAATCTTCTCCTCTTCCTCGATAACTAAAGAAATCTAATTCTGGTTCTGGTTCTGGTTCTAGAAAGAAGTTCCCTCCGCAATTTGTAGGTCCTCCATAGTCTTCGCCTTCCGAAAAGCCTCTCGAACAGTGGTTCACAAAGAGGCTTGGTCCAAAGTTACAAAAGTCCCGCGACTCTTCAAACTTGGCATTTTCTTCTTTCCATTTTTGGACATGAGCGAGATTCACAGGATTGTAGGACGATTCTCTTCCGTTCGATTTCAAACGAGACATGCAATATTCGCCTGAGAACGGGGTCGTCAATACCTGCGATGCTACAAACAAATCATCTGATAGAACTTTGTAGAGAGAAGACGAGCGCGGATTTTCTGCGATAATACACAAAACCTCCGTATGCGCCTCCTTCAATCTTCGTTTCAAAAATGTTGTTTCCATAGAAGTATGTTGAAATCCACTTCTCAAAGCGGCCGTATAAGAAGTGTCGCAGATAGCAGTTTTCAGCAACGTCAAAACATGATGTCTTGCTATCTCGTAATCGTTCTGCACTGTCGGAATCTCTGCTTGCTGAAACACTGTTGTCCTCGCTATTTTTCCATGAAATTGGGTAGGCGCATCCGCCGAAATATCCACAGTTATCGCCGCGGGCTCTTCGCAGTCCGTTCTCGCGCGGAAATGAAATGTTCGCATGACATCCGCCGTCATTTTTGCCACGGAAATTTCAGTGGTCCATTCTTCATATTCGTAATCGTAAATCTCTACTCCTTCGCTCATCTTGATAGTAATGTTTGATGCCGCCATGAAAAGGAATTCAGAAATGTGTTTCCCAATTACGACGGCTACATCTTCCATGTCTGCTACAAAGCTGTAATCTCCGAATCCGTTCTTCGTCACTCTCGCCAAGGTCTCCAGCATTTTTGTATCGCAATCCTTGCCGACGCCCAAGAATGCGTACGGCGTATTTTCGACGAGGTGCTCCGCGATGTGGTAAGGATTTTCCGAGCCGATATTTGCCTGACCATCTGTCAGCAACAAATTAAACGACATTCTCCTTTCCAGTAATTGCGATTTCGTCATCTCTTCAAGTTTGCGAACAGGTGCTTCAATGTTAGTGCTTCCTCTAGAGACGAGGACTCTGTCGATGTTGGCGTGAATATCTGCGGCGTTGTCTTCTGTCACTGAAATTTCAGATTGTACTGAATGCAGTGCGTTGTCAAATCCTGTAATTGTTGCATTTAATTTTATAGGGTGTTTAGAAATAGCCGTTACAATATTTTTCAGAACAATGTTGACGAGAGTCTGTTTGGACATGGTACCGTCTCCCTTAATTGGAGCGCCCATAGAGTCCGACATGTCTGCCATAAAGTTCATTGAAAGATATTCTTCCGACAATTCTGGTTTGTCAAAACAAATTTTTAATAATCCAAATTTATAATTTTCCATCGATTCATTCATTCTATCCGAGAAATAATTTCCGGCGGACAAGTCAGTAAATTCAATAATAGTCGTCATTCTTTTTCAATACTTACTGTCTTTCAAAAAAAGTTTTTAAAATCAATTTTTATTAAAAATTGATGTTGTTTTTTTATTCTGGAATATATGTAATTGAAAAATGTCGTGTGAAGGTTGCGAAGTATTTGCTTTTGACCAACGGTCGCATATGCAAAATGAATCGAACCCTTTTGGTTGTTTGACAACTTTTGGGTTTAAAATAGCAGATTTAGAAACAGATACAATAGAAGCAGAAGTAGAAGCAGAAGCAGAAGTAGAAGCAGAAGAAAAGAAAGCAGAACAAGCAGAAAACGACGCAACACTTCCCGGCATTTTTATACCGGACAAATTCATTACTTTGGAGGAGTTATTTAAAGCGATGCGATTAGAACAAGAAGCAGCAGCCCCTATTGGACCCCCGATTCCATTTGCAGATAGAATGCGGACATGCGGATGCTTAGGTAGAGCAGGAGAAAATGGCCCTATGTCAAGATGTGGAAGATATGGACAGAAAAATTATTACGAGCATGTTAACGATAAATAAATAATCATTTCAGTTTTTTGTTTGCAATGATTCTCTCGCAAATAAACGAATTCAAATCTGCGAAATCTCCCGGGCCAAGTACGAGCAATTCGCGATGCAATTTCTTCAAAGTAATATTCCTTTGATATTTCCTGTATTGCGTACGTATTTCATTTTCTATTTGTGTGGAGTTATCAACGGCAAATGCATTGATTAATTTGAAATTGGAGTAGGTGTGTTTATGTTTTTCGATTCTGGATTTTAATCCTTTATCTGTTCTGCCAAATTTGATGAGTGATTCTCCGGATGAAGAGAGATTATCAATAGTTCCATAATATACGCATTGAGTATATTCTGGAAAATGTGGCAACAAAGTGTCTTCTATAGATGGCATACATTTTTTCTCTCTTATTTCTGTTAGAAGTGTTGAAATCATATAATTGTCGATTCTGTATCGCAATTGGTGTGCGTTTATTTCTTCCTCTTTAAAACAAAATTTGTCAGAGTTCAACCAGATTTTGTGAAAAGTTTCCCGCGTCAACATGATGGTTTGTTTGTTATATCCACGGGTGCGTTTCCCTTCTTCTTTCATAGAGGGGAGAGAAATAGTGTAATCTTTATTTTCAATAAAATCTGACACTAGCATTTTCTTCGCGGTTGCTTTGTATTTGAATCCCAGTTTCTCCCAGATGCCATCGAGGTCAATCGCGAATTCATCTCTTGAAGATATATTCATCAAATCCGAAAACTTAATATACTCTTCCTCTTGCACAGTAAGTTTGCCTGCCAATTTGTGATGGATTTCCCGGTTCATTACATAAAAATATTGTTTAGTGTTTATATTCTTTTTTTAAATGCACTGTTCCCTCCCGGCCGTTATCCCCTACAATCGCGGTGAAACGGCCGTGTTAATGGGGTGGGTAAAATGGTCGACTGATTTCCGTCGGGTTTTGCTTACAAAATAAGTATTCAAGAAATGAGTGACAAATTAAGGTATGGGTGACGAAAAAAAGCATGGGAAAATGGCACCGAATATGGTGTGAGAATTATGGGGAAGCATTGTGGAGTTTTTTAAGCAATGCTTGTTCCGTTCTAAACTTGTCGTATTCTGTGAAGGGAGATGGTTTCGATTTGCAGTGGATAAACTTGACTTTCGAGACGACCTTGCCAAGTTTATTGAAAAGAAGATGGCATTTGAGAAGACCTCCTGATGTTTTGTACGCCTTTTCTTCCCAGACCTCTTCGCGGGTTCCTGCCAATTTTTCGAATACTTTCCCGTCTACATGATAGGCCCCGTCAATTTTAAGGTAAGGTTTTTTGGAAGGCGTGATGACAGGAGGTATTTCTATGACTTTCAGGGATTGTATTTCTTTTTGCAAATACACGTTTTCGTCAAGCAATTTTGTATAATTTTCTGGACTATATTCAATTTTGGAGATGATGTTTTTAATAATATCATCGAGTTCTCCAAAGGGTAAACTGTTAACGAGAAGTTCTGTTTGAGCTGTTTGATTAAGAATAATTTTCCGTCGAATCGATTTCAAAATAGGATGATGTTTCATTTCATTTTCGATATGAACTTTATTTTCGACTTTGAAAGCATTGACGAGTCTAAAATTGTCAAATGTTTTTGTGTGCGCTGCTACTCTGTCTCTCAAATAATTTGACATTCCAAATTTAAGGAGAGATTCTCCGTTTGAATTTACATTGTCAATTAAACCATAGTATACGCATTGAATATGGTCAGGGAAATGTTCTAATATGGTCGTTTGTCTAAGAATCTCTTTTTCTGTTTGATTGATTGCATCTCTCTCTTCTAGTTGAATCTCCATCTCTTCTAGTTGAGCTTCTGTTTCTTCTAGTTGAGAGACTTTTTCCATTAATTGTAATTTTAAACCTTCACATTCTTCACTAATGGTCTCTTGCAATAGCTCTTCCATTTTAATGTAATACTCATGAATTTCGTCTGCCTTTTTTGTCCCCGCTTTTAAACATAAAGATTTGAATGTTTTGATAGTCATCATTATTTTTTGAATATTGTGTCCACCGCTTCCTTTTTTTGGAGGTTCTTCGGATTTTTGCTCATCCTCAAAGATAAGCAAATTTTTATAATCATTATCAATAACAAATTGTTTTTCCAGCAACCGCCTTGCGTTCTGTTTTGTAGTAAATCCTAGCCATTTCCAAACACTATCCAAATCTATCACAAAATCCGTTTTCGAATTATATTTCAAATATCCATAAAAATTTGTAACGAACATCTGCTGTTCCATGTCAGTAAAAGACTTTTGCATTTTATCTAGCAATTTGCATTGATATGTATCAGAGATTTTCATCATAGGATTACTTTCAATCATCTGAACAATATTCAATTCCATTATACTTAATTAAAGCATTCTCTCTTTATACCATTTTTTGATTTTTATATAGAAAGCAAAACTCTGCAAAATGAGAGAAAAAATTCTTTATAGTTCTCCGTTTTGTAAAACGGAACTAAACGGCGCCAGGGCGCCCTCGCTATCCATTCTCTCTTCTTTCTTCAAACAAATATACTCTGCAAATCTTCAAACAATATACTGTGCAAATCTTCAAACAAATATACTCTGCAAATCTTCAAACAAATATACTGTGCAATTCTTCAAAGAAAATCATGTATTCTCTTTATGGCATGTTCCTTACCATATATGCTCTCCTTATCGAGAAAAGTAATTGAGAAATGACTGGTGTTCCTAGCCACGGCCGTTCTTTTGATTATCGAGTGTTCTTTCTCCGTTTTGTAAAACGGCGCCAGGGCGCCCCCTACAATCCTCCGTTATCCCCTACTATCCTACCTTCCATATTCTCTCTTCTTTCTTCAAACCATATTACCCTGCAAATTTTCAAACCATATTACCCTGCAAATCTTCAAACCATATTACCCTGCAAATTTTCAAACCATATTACCCTGCAAATCTTCAAACCATATTACCCTGCAAATCTTCAAACCATATTACCCTGCAAATCTTCAAACCATATTACCCTGCAAATCTTCAAACCATAT